>OBEQ011355070.1_pt1 | contig 16201 bp, 21 predicted proteins | sample 1670901 | NCBI WGS metagenome assembly OBEQ01 (sample SAMEA104232315, study PRJEB22302) | groundwater metagenome | biome: forest; feature: aquifer; material: groundwater | place: USA | collected 2011-08-07 | depth 5.4 m
ATTTAAGCCAGGTGTAGGCGTGTTAAGCCACAGGCAAACTAGTTGTGGTGGATCAAACGACGTTTACTGCTGTGCAAATGGGTGGTGCACTAGAAAAGCACTCACTGACTTCCTACCTGGCTTCAAGGAAACCGCTAGCCGCGTTGCAGCAAGCACAGCGTTTCGGCGCAGTGGAAGTAGTGGCAACGGCCAACCATTCGCCTACTTCTCTACAATTCCGTTTAAATTTGTCACAGTTGTACAAGCAGCCCAAGGCGCTTCAACAACATTAGCAGTTGAAGGAGTAAACTTTTCCTCTCCAATTTCATGCCTTGCAGGCAACCCCGGAGTGTATCAACTAACCGCATCTTCCACAACAGGCGCACCAGACAGCTGGAACTACACAGCGCCAACTTTAAACTTAGCTCCAGCAGATTATATCCAGCCAGCTACAAGCTGCGGCACTAATAGCGGCAGTAGCGGTGCAGCAGCTTCAAACGCCACTCAAGTTAGCTTAACTGCCCCCAACGGCGGAGTGCAGCTGTGTAACTTTCTTTCTCCGAAGAACAACTGCATTGAATCAACTGCTAACGCGTCGATTACTTCAATTGACCAAGTTGAAAAACTACAGTTTGAACTAACAAACTGCATGTACCCTGTTTTTCCATCTGCACCAGTTTGCCCAGGCACGCGCATGATCCTACCTGCAGTGAACATCGGTGGATTAAAAACAGAGGCGGACTTTAACCCAGCAGATTCTCCAAACGCGTTTAGCAAAATCTGGACTTCAATAAGCGACTCAAACTCCTCGTCAGTTTCCATATTTTCATGGCAAGGGCAGCTAAAATGCGTTGTACCGCCATCATTCCAACAATTCGGCATCACTGCGGCGTCGCTTGGCTTAGATAAAACCGACTTTGCACAAGAAGAAGCTAAAGCAAAACAACCCTTGACGCCAAGAAGCGACGTTTGTAGCCGCCAAGACTTTTTCAACGTCGGCGTACTTCCAAACACAGACACGCTAATCCCGCTTGCAGGCGTGTGTTGCCCAACTGGCATAACTGCCCAGCAATGCACCCCCCGCCGCGGCAAATTCTTCGTAAGCGTCAAAAACAACGTTGTAAAAGTAATAACCCAATGGGGCTTAACCGAAGCGTGTTATCCATACTGGCCGTTCCCCACAACTGTCCACGGCCTCTTACAAAAACAAAACCTCGTCAGCGCAACTTTTGGGCTAGCTGAATTCCTCCATTCAAACGGCGCCAACTTCGAAATGTCCCTTGCCAGCGAAACACCAGGCGAAAAACCCGCAGCTGCAGCTGGGTTGTCAAACGTTCCATGCTCAGATAACTCCGAATGCAAGTCATACAACCAATGCGCAGTTGACCGCATTTACCACTACGCCGGAAGCGGAAACGGCGGCAACGGCCAATGCATCGGCGCATCCTCCAGCGGCGAAAAAGGTGTATGCAGCTTTTCTTCAGTTAGCGAAGCTAACGTGTGCACCGGCGGGCAACAATGCAAACAAGACACTGCCACAGCTGCATCGTGTGCGGCGTGTGGCGAAGCTGGCCAACCGTGTTGCATCCAAAGCAACGGCAACGCGTTTTGCAAAGAAACAACTACAACTAAAGCAGGGTGCATCGTCAGCGGCAGTAGGGCAGACTGCGTTTCAAATTGCGGCGCCAAAGACCAGCCAGTATGCGGCGGTTGGGATAGTAAACCCCGCTGTGACGCCGGCGACAGCGCAATTCGAGGAACTGAAGGCGACAGGCAATATTCGATTTGCATAAGGTGAAAAAACAATGACTACGCGTGAACATCCATTGTCTCATTTATACGCTGAAAAAAAGCTAGATACATTGCTATCGCAGGCGCACAACGTTGTTTTGCAACACTTACTAGCTGGAAACACTAGCTTCACAGAAACTGACCAAGATGCAATTAGTGCAGTTGCCTCAAGACACGAAACCGCACATGGAAAAACCTATGGTTTGGCAACCGCCAAGAACACTTAGCAGTAGCTAAAAAATACACTGATTCATTAAAAACTCATTTTAGAAAATAACTTAGATAATAAGTAAAAAAGCAGGAAGCGGATCGAAAAAACAAAAGACCCGCTGTGAAAATCCAAAAAGAAAAAAATAAAAGAGGCGCTTTTCTTTTGGCGCCACGCCTGGCACCTTTTCTTTTTCTAAAAGAAAAGGGGCATGGCTGCTAATACCTTACGACGTCCATTGCGAAGCTTGCTGTTGGCTTTGCGCTTGTGGTTTCGTGTCCAACGAGTTGGTCGCTTTGGATTCCGGTTAGTACTGAAGTGACGATTATCTTATCGCCGAGCTCTGGAACGATCCTTGCTCCCCATTTGACGTACGCGTTGTTGTCAAAACTTGCAGTGATTCCCTCTCCAACTTTAACCGCTTCTCCGAGCGTCAAGTTCGAACCACCTTGGATCAAGATAAGCGCACCTTTTGCTCCAGTGTAGTCAACGTCGAGTAGCGGGTGTTCAAGCGAGTTTTTCACAGCGCTTTCAACCTTCTCGTTGCCTTTGCCTTCGCCGATGGAGATCATTGACACTCCGCCGCCTGACATAATCATGCGTAAGTCTGCGAAGTCGATGTTCATCAAGCTAGGCAGCATAATCGTGTCTGCAATGCCTTTAACCGCCTTTGCAACTAATGTATCGGCAACTGCGAATGCCTGGTTCATTGGTAGGTTCGGCACATAGCTTACGAGTTTGTTGTTGTCGATGATTACAACCGTGTCGCAAGTCTTGGTGAGTTCTTCAATCCCCCAATCTGCCTTTGACAGCCTTGCGCGTTCAAGGACAAATGGGAAAGTGACGATTCCAATTGTAATTGCGCCTGCCTTTTTAGCAATATCCGCAATAACCGGAGCAGCTCCTGTTCCAGTTCCACCGCCCATACCTGCGGTTATGAAAACTAGTTCGTTGCCGCTGAGTAGTTCGGTTAGTTTCTCGCGTGCACTTTCAGCTGCTTTCATCCCAACTTCTGGAAAGCCTCCAGCTCCCATTCCTTTGGTTAAGTTAGCGCCGATTAAGTACTTCTTGTCAGCTTCAATTATCTTCAAGTGGTTAGCATCAGTGTTAATTGCAATTGTCTGTGCACTTTGTAAGCCCATTGCCTTTAAGCGGTGAACTGTGTTCGTACCAGCTCCACCTACTCCAACTACGCTTATCCTAACGTTGCTGGGGTCAAGTTGCCTAGCTGCCTTTGGGGCAGTGTTCCTCATTGCGTCTGCGATTAATCCATCCATTTTTAATTTCTCCTCCATTTTTTGTGCTGCTTCCCACATGGACACCTATAAAGGTGCCCCTATCTTTGACAGCGCAGTAAAACAAAGCGCGTCGGATCATTTATCAAAACTATACTATTGCGGTTCCACGGTGGGTAACTGCGGTTCCGCATTTTTCTTATAAAAAAATAAAATATTTGCAAATGCATGCATTTGCAAAGTCATTTGCCAAACGGCAAATGTAAAAAAAAACAAAATTTAAAAAATATTAATTCCTAGCCAAGGATCTCAATGTCGTATCCAGGCTCTTTGGCCTTGTTCTTTTTAGCCATGCTTGCCGAGTGGCCAACAACATGCGGTGACTTCACACCTGTTACAATTGCCGTTATCTCAAGCTTGCCATCGTAATCTGGAATGAGTCTTGCTCCCCATTTCACACTTGCGTTGGGATCCATTTGTTCAGTGATCATCTCACCAGCCTTAATAGCATCTCCAAGAGTCAAGTCAGCTCCACCTGCGATGTGTATAATTGCGCCTTTTGCGCCGCCGAAGTCAACGTCAAGCAAGCGGTTCTTCATCACGCCATTCACCGCATCTTCAACCTTGTTTGAACCTTTTCCGCTTCCAACTGCGATCATCCCAACGTCACCTTGACCCATAATTGCCCTAACGTCAGCGAAGTCGATGTTAACAAGCGAAGGCTGCGTAATTGTAAAAACGAGTCCGCCAATTGCTTTGCCGAGAATTTCATCTGCAACAAGGAAAGCTTGGTTCATTGGCAAGTTTGGCACAATTTCAACTAAGCGGTTGTTGTCGAGTATAATAACTGAATCAGCAACTTCGCGGAGCTTTTGGATTCCCTCATCAGCTTTGAAAACGCGTGCGCGTTCCAAGGCAAACGGGTAAGAGACCATTGCAACTACAATTGCCCCTTGATCCTTGGCAATCTGTGCAACTATTGGTGCGCTTCCAGTTCCTGTTCCACCGCCCATTCCAGCGGTTATGAAAACTAAATGTGAGCCGCTTAGCGCCTTTTCTAACTCTGGCCTGTCAACCTCGGCACACTTGGCTCCAACTTCTGGAAAACCTCCTGCGCCTAGGCCTTTTGTAATGCTCCTTCCAATAAGTATTTTGTAGATGCCTTCATCCATCATTGACAAATGTTGCCTGTCAGTGTTGCATGCGATTAACCCAGCGCCTTTAATGCCGAGGCGTTTCAAACGGTTAACCGTGTTGTTCCCAGCTCCACCGCATCCAACCACTACGATTTTAATCTCTTCAAAATCGCCTTGCGGCTGATGAGATGAAGTCGACGAGTTTCCCAATGCAGATTTTACAATTTCTTCCATTTATTTTTCAACTCCTTTTTGAAATGTTTTTGATAACTATAGCCACGAGACATTTATATATAAAGCTTTCGCCCTTTTTCGAGTTTTTTCGAGTTGTTTCCAGCTGTTTTTCGCTGGTTTACGGCATTTAACGTTCTTTCCCGTTGTTCCGATATGTTTATATATGAATTCATATAAAGACTTGGTGGGAGTGTCGGTTGGTAAGCTTTTAAAAGGTTTCCCCATAATTACCCAAAATTACGAGTGTGAAGAGTGTGAAATAAAGTAAATGGCTGATTCTGAATCTTTTTTAGTAACTGTCCCAACTGACTGGAATTTGAACGACTACGCGACTAGTAAGCGTAAGTTTCCAAGCATGCAGGACTACGTTCGCGAACTTATTCGGCGTGACATCGAAGCTTATGAAAAGGAGCACGGCGCTGAAACCAGCAGCAACGGAAAAAAGAAGTAAGAAGTACCGGAAAATAAATTGTGGTGAAAAATAAAACATGACGAAACGCAGCGCAGAAGTCCACAGGCTCAAATTACTATCGCTTGACGCTTTGAAAGACATGTTGGAACCGCTCTTGGTTCAAATCGCCGTTTTTACTAACCGCGGTAAGGAAGTTCCGGGCGATCTTTTGGAAAAGCTTGGCGAAATACAACGCGCAATTAAAGCACACATGCATAAGTACAAAAACTTCCACAAGCCAAACCGACAACCGCCACAGATGAGGAGATAAGGCGTTTTTAGCTGAAATGAATGTGTAATCTATAGTGCTCTTTTAAATTGCTTTATCTCTAACTTTTTTTATGGTAAAAATTAAGAATTTACAAGTAACTAATCCCGAGTTAGACGCGCTTGAAGATTTGATAGTTGCATGGAATCTTTGCAAGAAGCATAATCGAGAAACTATGGGAAAGAGCGAAGTTGAGATTTTCAAAATGCAAGATTCATGCAAAGCTTGCGAAAACGAAGTTAAAAAAATTAGAAATAAGTCCCTACATCTTTGGAGTAAGTTAATTCACGCCTATGAAATAGCTAGAAATGGAAAATGCTGTTGAATTTCTTACTGCGACCAAACACCTATCCTAGTTTCTTCTTTAATCACAACAGCTTCAATTTTCCAGTTATAACGTCTATTTCGTCTTCTTCAGCTGGGCCAATTGCAACTGCGGTTAGTGTGCCGGGTTCAACTTGCGTGTGTCCAGCGTCTCTGATGAGTGAAGCGGCGAGTTTACGTTTCTTCGCTTTGTCGAAGAGTTCGGTGAGTTCTTTTTCGCTGTCTACTTTTAGTGTTATCTTCTTCGCGCCTTCTTCCGCCCATTCGTCGCGCGTTTCTTCGTCGCACTTCATATAGGCTTGGAGCGAAGCGTGGCTGCCTTGTGCAACTAGCTTTCCTTTGCCCATTCCCAAGTCGCTTCTAACAATGATTGCTTGTTTGTACATAAATGGTTTATTCACTTTTGTGCCAGGTACGCGCGTAGTTTAGCTTTTTGACTTTCTTTTATCGGCGAATCTCTAATGTCTTCTTCCAGGTAATCTGGTTGTTTTTTTTCCAAAAATCCACGTGCAAGTTTCACTTGTGCATCAATTTGAACAAGGGGGTTTGCTAATCCGCTTGATTTAATTCTTCGTCTGGCGTCTGCATGGAGTTCATGTGCGGCCAGTTTAATTTTTTCCATAATTGGATTTATTCCATGTTCATGGAGTTCTAAAGCCCGTAGGTAAATTTGTGCTGGTTTGTAAATAGCAGTTCCTTTTTCGTCGTATCCGCCGGCTGCTAAAAACTTTCTAGCGGCGTTTACTTCAACCGCGGTAGCGCTGTGCTTTTGTACGTGCCTTAGAACTGCTTTTACAGCCTCTGCGTGTGCGGTTTTCATTAATGGAAAAACTGCTTGTTCGCGTTCAGCTTGTGGAAATTGTTCAAGTTGTTTTTCTAATTTTCTTATTTGATTAGCGTATATTCTCATGTTTTCGCCTTTTTGATTCTTGAATTATTTTGTGTCTAAATATTTATGCAGTTCTTGTTTTTTAGCATCGGTTAGTTCACTGGAGTCTATATCTGCTCTTAGGTCAACTGGGTGATGTTTTTCTAAGAACGCGCGTGCGTTGACAACATTGATAGATATTTGAGCGCTTGGGTTAAGCACTACACTTGAGCCAGCAAGGCCGCTTCGTGTGTATTTAGTTCGGGCTCTTGCTGTAAGTGCCTTTACCGCTTCGTTAATTTTATCTAGCATGTGTTCCGCTCCAGCTTCTTTCATTTTAAGTGCAGCATGATAAGTTGACCCAAACTTTGCTATTGGCTCCCCTGCCTCGGAGTATCCGCCATGCCCTAGGAATTCACGTGCATGCCTAAGTTCTTCTTCGCTTATTTTCTGTGCAATAAGCCCCCTTAAAATTGCCCTAGCAGTAACTCTATAGGCCTTAGGGTAAAGTGGCCCGTGGTTTTTAGTTCGATTTGCTTCAGTGAAGATTGTGTGCATTTCTTGCATGAATGTTCTCATTTCTTTTTTTTACACCTTCTTTTCTTTTTTCTAGTCTGTTTTCTATTTATTTTCCAGCTATTTGCATTTTGCCTCTGCAAAATGGCTAGCAAAATGCAAAGTCAAAATGATTGTCATTTTGCTATTTTCTTAATTTCTTCTAGCAGTATTTGCTTTTCGTTTTCAGTCATTGCGCTTGCTTTGATTTCGTATTCGTAAGTCTTTGTTATTCTGGGGTTTAGAAAGCTTTCTGAATCGCGGCAAGTGTTGTTTATCTTCTGTAGCGGCGCGAGTATGATCTCTTGGTATTCCCACATGCGTGGACTGAGTTCTTTCACTAGCCGCTTTGCGTATTCGCCGATTTTTTTCAGCGTGTCGATTTTGCCAATGCGGTGAAATTCAATTGCAGCTAGGAGAAAGGAAAGCGCTGGAAAGGCGCCTTTGCCGTTGTCGTGGTATGAGAGTTTTTCAAACAGTAGGTCAAACGCTTTTTTTTCTTCAATGGTCATTGGAAAGTGCTGTTCAAAGTGTGCTTTTAGCATTTCCAACGCTGGCTGTAGCTCTTTGCCGGTTATTTTGCCTTGGTGTTTGCGCAAGTAGTTGTGTATTTCGTCGAGCGTCTCGTATATTTCAATGTCTTCCATTTTTGTCTAAGCGTCTCCTAAGTTGATGTTCTTTTGCAGCTTAAATAAATCTACTATTTCTTTTTCAGTTGTTGCGTCGCTTGCGTTTTTGTCCTCGCGGATTTGCGTCAAACGCGGGAAGCGCAGCGCCAAGCCTTCTCCGTTTTTCATTGCGCATGTGTGTGTCGGCGAGCGGGTGATTTCATCTGCGGTAAGCGTAACGACCATTTGTGGGGTTACCCATATGTCTGGTTCAATGTTGCTTTCTACATTTTTGGGCCTTTGTTTTGCCGCGATTTTTGAAAGTGTGTCGTTGAACCACTGCATTTGCTCCTCGGTAAAGCCAGTGCCTACTTTGGCAATTGTTTTGAAAACGTTGTTTTCATCGTCGTACACTGCAGTTAGGAGGCCGCCGAAGCCGAATTCAGTTCGTTTGCCTTTGCCCCTATAGAAGCCGACTATTACTGCGTCGACGGTATCAGCAAGGTTGCCTTGATAGGAGCGTTTTAGTTTTATCCACGCGAATTTTCTTGCTCCCGCTACGTAGGGTGCGTTGACGTCTTTGGCAATTATTCCCTCTAAGCCATTAGCAACGCATTCGTCGAAGAAAGTTTGCAGTTCTTCGCTGGTTTTGGCGGTTATGGTTTTCGATGGCTGGATTACTTTGCCGGGTTTGAGTATTTTTTGGAGTGTTGCGCGCCGTTCGTGAAATGGCTTCTGCGTGTAGTCGATGCCGTCGGCGTAGAGCAGTTCAAAAGCGAATAGCACAAGTGGGATTTCTTTTGCTTTTGCTGTTACGCCGTGTTTGCGTTTGCGTGTAATTGTTGTTTGAAATGGTAAGTAGCTTTGTGTGTCTTCATCAAATGCAATTGCCTCGCCTTCAAAAATCGCGGTTTTTGTCTTGACTTGTTGGTTTATTGCTGCGACGATGTCGGGGAACATGTGTGTCATTGGCTCTTGCTTGCGTGAGTAAATTGCCACCTTATTCCCATCCTTGTGGCATTGTAAACGGAAGCCGTCGTATTTGGCTTCGACAACGCATTTGCCTAGCTTTTCAATAATCGCTGTTGCATCTGCGAGGCGTTCTGCCAAGGCCGGCCGAATTGGGCTCAATGGAATTGGGACGATTTTTTCGATTCCGCCTAATCCTTCTTTGTAGAAAATCTCCGCAATTAGCCCAAGGTCAGAAGTGAGGTTGTAAGCGCGTTCAAGCAACGGGCGTATTTCTTTTGTTCCTGTTTTCATCACTGACAATGCGTCGAGGATGGTGGCGTCAGCTGTGCCTAGTCTTAGTCTGCCGGTTACAAAGCGGATTATTGTTTTTGGCTCAGTTTCAGTGGAGTTTACAAGGAGTTCAGCGAGCAGCTTTATTTTAGTGTCTTGGCTTCCTTGTCCGCTTATTGTTGCGATTTTGTAAAAGTTGTCGTGCACTTTTGCCACGCTAAGTTCGCGTTGCGTTAAGCTTTGTTGTGTGCGTTTTGTTAATAGCTCTTGGCTGGTGTTTCCTAAGTCGCCGCTTTTTTTGTACAGTTTTTCAATTTCTTCTACTTTTGCACCTGATGCAAGTGATATGGCTTGTTCGGCTAGTTTTTCTCCCATTCCAAGTTCAATTCCAGTATGCTGGGGAGAAATCCTGCCTTGACACAAGTAGATAAGTTGCTTCACTTCGCTTTCGTCAGTTTCTCCTAGTAGCTTTGCAAGTAAGTCCGTCAAAGCTAGTCGGGAAGCGGTTGCTTCCATTGCGTCAAAAACAAGGCACACTTTTGAAAACTGCATATGTATTCACATTTCGCTTATTCTACTAATAGTCAAGTTAGGCAAAATAGGTTTATAAGCGTAGAAATGCACGAATTTTAACTATGGGCAAACTATTTCCAGGCGTTCCACGTTTAAAAAAAACTCCAGCTCAAATAGCCACAGAGAATCCCTCTCTTTTACTTGGTTTCTTGCCAGTTATAGGCGGGGCTATAACGACTCCGATGCAGTTAAGTGAAATTAACCGCGCTACAACTTATCAGTCTGCCGCTGATCATTACCTTAAGCTACTTGCAGTGAAAACCAACGCGTCACGTTTTGCTCGCGGCGCATCGGCTACTTCTTCCAATGAACGCTTTTCTCCGGTTGTTGCTGTTTCCCGCAAGGAGACTCGAGAAGTTGTAGGTCGGCATTTACAGCGAAGGCGGTTACTTGAACTAATGGCTAGAAATCGCGCTGGTTCTCCTCGTAGTTTGAGGCCGCCGCTTGAGATGCGCAGCGTTGCTTCTAGGCTCCAAGTGCGTTTACCTGTGAGGCGGTTCGAGGGAATTTTAAGCTTAAATTTGCGAAGCAAACCATTACAAAACAAGCCATTGCAAAGAAGTGCCATCCAACGAAGTGCAATGCAGCGAAGTAGCCAACCGCGAGCTTGAAATTTATGCCTAACCGCATTGTTTTTTAACTAGTGTTGTTTTCATCGTTGTAATAGTTATAATAAATATCATCCATCGCCCCCCAGGAGTTGCACATTTTGTATGTCCGCCCATTCTAGCCAAGGAAATTCCACAAACATTTCAAATTTTGTGCTGTACTTATTGATAATTGGCGGAGTTGCCCTGTTATTCTCTAATTTTGCCGCTGGCCAAAGTTTTGAAGATGTTAAAACCCGCGATGTAAATGCACTTATCCCAACCTCATATGTAAACGTGGATGGAAACGTGGATTTTTCCACTGTGCTTCCAGGCTACAGTTATAGCCGAGATTTAGTTGTTTCGCTTAACTTGCCCCAGGCAGCGTTGAACGGGTTGAAAAGTTCCAACGTAACTGTATTCGTCAAGCTATCCACTTTGAAGGGCGACGCCTCTGCGATTTCTTTTGAAGTTGACGGGCAGCAATCTAAATTTCTGCGTTTTTCGCTTATTTGCATTGTGCGTAATTCAACTTGTGTTGAAGGTTCGGTTTTGATAAAAGGAGTTAAGGTGCTTTTTGCCGCGCCGTCTTCTGGCTATCCTTATGTTGACCAAGTTGCGGTTAATTCAAGTTTAGAAGTTGTTCCACTTAACGAAGTTGAAGAAAAAGCCTCGCAGATCTTAGCCCAAGTTGCACAAGTTGAGAAGAAGCTCAGCGAAGTGAAAAACGCAGTTAAAGTGACTCCGTTTGTAATTAACAATGGGGGAAACTTGTCCAATTTTTCAAGTGAACTTGACGCAGTTAACAATTCCCTGCAAGAAGCGGCGCGTTATGCAAGCACGTTGAAAATAAGCGATGCTGAAAACGCGTTGAACAATGCACAGGGCAAGTTTCAATTTTTGCAAAAAGCCTCTCAAGATTCGCTCCAAGGTTCAAAATCTCAACAAACTGGCTTGTTCACTGGCGGAATATTCGGTTCCGAAGCTTCTAAACTGTGGGAAATTGGGCTGCTCCTCGTGTTTGCTTTTGTAGTGCTATGTGTTTACATCAATAGAAAAGAGCGGAACGATAAGAAGAAAAGGATTGATGTGAACAAGTTTATGCGGGATAACTACTAGAAATGAAGCAGCTTTTTGTCGCGCTTATAATTGGAATTGCATTAGGATTTTCCCTTGCTCTAGTTGACTCTTCTTTTACTGGCTTTTTCACCGCCCAACCTGCGGCAGTTGGAGTTGCTTATGTTGAACCCATTTTTTCTCCTGGAAGCCAAGCGGCTTTTGAAAACACTGTACGGTCAGCGCGTGGTTCAATTGTGCTTGAAGTGTACACTTTTTCCTCACAGCCACTTGAAAACGAGCTTGCAGCGGCAGTTGCCCGCGGCGTCGACGTTAAGGTCATTATGGAAAAAACAATTTCGTCTAACTTTCCAAAGAGCCGCGAGTTACTTGCCAAAGGTGTGCAAGTAAAGTGGGGGTCACCGGCATTTTCCTTGACGCACGCCAAGTTCATAGTCGTAGATGGAGAAACGATAATTGTCGGAAGCAACAACTGGACTTACCACTCGTTTAACTTAAACCGCGAAGCTGGAGTAAAAATCAAAAGCAGCGAAGTTGCGTTTAAGTTCCTGCAAATTTTTAACGCAGACTGGCAAGAAGGTGGAAACGCGAGTTGAATAGTACTAATGCAGATATAAAAATACGCGAAGCTGACCAGCGGCACTTTTACACGCTTACTGTTCTCACCAAGCAGTTTTTTCCCTATGCAAACTTCTCATTTGAAGAGATCAAACGCCGCACTTCAACACCAAACATAAAGTATCTCGTTGCGCAGGAAACGAGCGGCAACACAGTTGGCTTTGCGGATTATGAAATCATTCCAGAAACGCCTGAATCTCCATCGCGTTGCAAGTTAATGGGCCTTGCTGTTTTGGAAGAGCACCGCGGAAAAGGAGTTGCGCGTAAATTGCTTGAAAAAGCTCTCGAAGAAGCGAAAAAATCTGGGTGCCAAAAAATGTTTTTGCTAGTTGCAGATGACAACACAGTTGCAATTAAGCTTTATGCGTCGCTTGGCTTCCTTTCAAAGGGCAAAACTGAGAAGAAACTAGGCGAAAAACACGTTTTGCTAATGGAAAAACTACTTTTTTAACGCTGCAGGTGGCAAAGGGTCGGTTTTAGTATGCATTCGCCGTTTGAAATTTGCCAGTGCTTCTTTCCAAACGCGTTCAACTTCTGCATTTTCTTTGGTTGCAGAGGTTTGAAAGGCCGACGCTGGCGGCCTTTCTTTGTGTTCAGCTTTAAGCCGATGTAAGCACAGGGAAAAGTAGCTATGGGTAAAAATTAAGGGGTTACTGCGTTTCAAATGGCGTGAAACATGGTAGTTATATTCTCCAAGTAACGTAGTTGCACGTTCAAGCGGGGTTTCAGCATATCCAGATGTGTTAATTGGTTTGTTTTTAACCGCGGCAACCATGGCTGCAACTACTTCCCTGTTCTTTGGAGTTTCAGCTTCCCCTAATTTTTTCAACACTTTGTGGTATTCTTGCATTTAACCAGCAGAAAATATTTGACCTGTAAGTGATTTAAATTCCGCGGTTTAAACTTGTAGTGAAGTAAAATGGACTCTGAAACTCGTTTACAGTTGTTAAAAGGAATAGCTCAGGAGATTGTCACTGAAGAAGAGCTTAAGCAACTAGTGGAAACCAAAACAAAACTTGTTGCATACGATGGTTTTGAACCGTCTGGATTGGCGCATTTGCCAGTTGGAATTTACCGCCCACTTCTGTTGCGTGACCTCATAAAGGCAAACGTAAAATTCAAACTCTTGCTTGCGGATTCGTTTGCTTGGATAAACGAAAAACTGGAAGGCGACTTGGAAAACATCCGCATCGTCGGCAAATACTTCCTCGAAGTTTGGAAGGCAAGCGGCTTAGATATGAGTAAGGTTGAAGTGGTTTGGCACAAGGATCATTTTGATAACCCGGAATATTGGAAAAAAGTTATGCTGGTTGCGAAGCACCACACTGAAAACCGCACGCGGAGAGCGTTGCAAATCGCCGGCAGGGGCGAAGATGTTTCACACGTCGCGCAGTTCTTCTACCCGTCGATGCAAGTCGCTGACGTTTTTCAACTCGACGTAGATATTTGTCAGCTTGGTTTAGACCAGCGCAAGGCAAACATGTTGGCACGCGAAGTTGCAGATAAGTTAAAGTGGAAAAAACCAGTTGCACTGCACCATCGCATGTTGCTTGGCTTGGATGGGATGTCCAGCGCTAGTGCGGCAGATGAGGCAAGTATAGATGCTGAGATTAACGCTAAGATGAGTAAGTCTAAGCCAAACACTTGCATCTTTGTGCATGATTCATTTGACGAGATAAAGAAAAAAATAACTGGAGCTTACTGTCCGCCTAAAGTGGTTGCAGGTAACCCAATGTTGGAATATTCGCGCGAAATTGTGTTCAGGGCGTTTGGAGAAATGACAATCGAGCGGCCAGCTAAGTTCGGCGGCACAGTTTCCTACGCTGCTTACAGCGAACTTGAAAACGACTTTGTAGCTGGTAAGTTGCACCCAATGGACTTGAAAAATTCAGTTGCAGTTAACCTAGATAAGTTGATTGAACCTATTCGCACCCATTTTGAAAAGGATAAAGGTGCCAAAAAATTATTCGAGCAAGTTTCCAGCTTTAACGTAACGCGGTGAAATTACGATTATGGCTGAACACGAAGGGAAAGATGAAGTGGAAGAAGTGCACGCTGGACACGATGCAGGGCACGGCCATGATGACCATGGGCATGGAAAAAAAGACGATCACGGCCACACTAAGCCCGCTGATAAAAACCACGGCAAAAAAGCAAAGGGAGTTGCGTCTAACATAATTGAATTTATTGTTGACACAATCGTGGCGCACATTCGCGGTTCAATTATTAAGACCAGCCGGTTTGTCGCATTTGGAATCTCGCTATTCTTCCTCGGTGCATTGTTCGGATTCTTTTTGCCTCATTTAGCTGACAGGTTGGGAATAAGCGCTTCAATGCTTTTAGTTGTGCCTTTAATCCTTGCAGCTTTAGCAATGTTGCCTTTTCTTACTGATGTAGTTTTAATCATCTTCATTTTGCTCCTTCTCGCCGTGTTGCTATTCGCTTAACTAGTGCGGTTTATATATTTTCGAACCGCTTTTTTTCTAGATGATGACACTTATGAGTTTGTAGAAGCCGCGTTACTTGTAACGTAAGCTTTGATGATCATGGATCTTGAGTGCTGAACGACACTTGTCCACTTTTTATTTTTTTTGTAGACCCGTGTTCCATTACCTTTTTATATCTTGGGCGTTAAACTGCTGTTTATGAAAAAACTTTTATTACTCTTACTTGTTGGTGTAGTTTTATTCGGGTGTTTAGGCTCTAATGCAGCAGTTCCTCAAACTGGAAACATTACTGGCAAGGTTGTTTCAAGCGCTTCAAGTGATCCAATCACTTCCCAGGGTCCAGTTAAGGAATTTACAATGGTTGCAAAGCAGTGGGCATTTGAACCAGATACAATTACGGTAAAGAAAGGCGACCACGTTAAGCTTACCATTAGCGACATAGATGTAGCTCATGGGTTTGGGCTTCCTGATTTCAACGTCGATGTTTTTCTAACTCCTGGGACTAAAACGATTGTTGAGTTTGACGCTGACAAAGTTGGCACGTTTACATTTTTCTGCAGCGTGCGCTGTGGCCGGGGCCATCGTGATATGAAGGGGCAATTAATAATTTCGGATTAAATATAGCAATCTCATAAAGTAATCCGATAAAATGTATGAGATTGCTATAGCTTTGATATTTTCTAATACTAAGCGTTAAATTCTATTTTGTTGTGTGATTATTTATGTCTTTGAAAATGCTTGGAATCTTTGTAGTTGTGCTTCTATTAATCGCCGCTGGGATTTTTTATTTTTCTTCTTCAACATCTGGCCCGGGGTTGCATGACGAGTTTGCCAAGTGCCTTAATGAAAAAGGGGTTAAGTTCTACGGCGCGTTTTGGTGCCCTCATTGCAACAAGGAAAAAGCGCTGTTTGGCAACTCGATGAAGTACGTGAATTATATTGAATGCTCTACTCCAGATGGGCAGGGGCAATTGCCTGTGTGTAGTGCTGCTGGTATAGGTAGTTATCCGACTTGGGAGTTTGCTGATGGCGCTAGAGTTAATGGAGAGCTTTCGCTTGAAGATTTAGCTTCAAAAACGGGTTGTAAATTAAGCTAAAAGTTTGGTGAATAAATGAAAGCTTTACCGCGCGCAGTATTTCTGTTGTTCACTGCTTTTTTCTTCGTGTTTTTTCCACCCTTTGTTTCAGCGCATTTAGAAGGCGGAAACGATGTGGTTGCTGGTGGTTACTTGGTTGACTTTGGCTATTCTCCTTTGCCACTTGCCGCTGGTGTAAAATCAGTTATAGCATTTAACTTGGCCAACGCGTCTTCAGGCAAGGTGGTTTCGCCTGACAAAGTGTGGGTGCGAATCTCTACTGGTGAAGAAGTTGTATTTGCTGGTACGTTTCAACCTGAAGTGAAACACGTTGTTTTTACCTATGTTTTTCCAAAACCGGGAAACTACGCTATTGACACTACGCTAAATGTAGCTAACGAATCTATTCCTGCTTCGTTCAATGTAACTGTCCAACCGCAATTTAAAACAGTTAAAGCTGTTGGTTTACCCCCAGATTTTTACGCTGTTGCTGCAACTTTTTTCGTATTGGCACTAGTTGCAAGTGTGATAGTGCAAAAATTTAGCAAGGGCAAAAAATTATCAAATTAGCCTACGTCTTTTTTTTGGAACCCTAATGCAAGCGAATTTATGCAGTATCGCTTGCCTGTTGGCTGTGGTCCGTCGTCAAACACATGCCCCAAGTGACCGTTGCATTTCTTGCAAAACACTTCAATGCGTTGCATGCCGTAATCATTGTCTTCGCGGTGGCCAACGTTTGGATTAGCTTGAAAAAAGCTTGGCCAACCACAGCCAGAGTCAAACTTTGTACCTGAACTGAACAATTCGTTCCCACAGCAGGCGCACAGGTACTTTCCAGTTTCTTTGTTATTGAGAAGTTTACCGCTAAACGGCGCTTCGGTTCCTTTCTCTTTGAGGATGTGAAACTGCTCAGCTGAAAGCGTG
>OBEQ011143905.1_pt1 | contig 16200 bp, 10 predicted proteins | sample 1670901 | NCBI WGS metagenome assembly OBEQ01 (sample SAMEA104232315, study PRJEB22302) | groundwater metagenome | biome: forest; feature: aquifer; material: groundwater | place: USA | collected 2011-08-07 | depth 5.4 m
CGACGCGGCCGTCGCGCGCGTCGACCGCGACGATGACCCGCCCCGGGTAGCGCTCGCACGCCCGCTGCACCAGCTCGGGCGACTTCACCGCCGCCGTGCCCAGCACCGCCCACTGCGCGCCTGCCGCCAGCACCGCGTCGATGGCCGCCTCGTCGCGGATGCCGCCGCCGACCTGCACCGGCAGGTGCGACGCGGCGAGGATCTTCTCGATCATCGCGGCCTGGCGCGGCGCGCCCGCGAACGCGCCGTCCAGATCGACGACGTGCACACGTGTGGCGCCGGCGCGCGCGAAGGCCGCGGCCAGCTCCCAGGGCCGCTCGTGGTAGACGGTCGCGTGCTCGCGCCGGCCCTCCTTCAAACGCACCGCGCGGCCTTCCAGCAGGTCGATGGCCGGGACCACGATCACGACGCCAGCTCCACGAAATTCTTCAAGATCTGCAGACCCACGCGCTGACTCTTCTCGGGGTGGAACTGACAGGCGAAGACGTTGTCCTTGCGCACCGCCGCGCAGAACCGCTCGCCGTAGTCGCACTCGAGCGCGACCGCACCCGCATCGGTCGGCACGACGAAGTACGAATGCACGAAGTACACGAACTCGGCCTCGCCCAGCCCGCGCCACAGCGGATCGCGCGACAGGCTTCCGGCCGGCCCGGGCGCCCGCACCGAGTTCCAGCCCATGTGCGGCACCTTGAGCGATGGATCCGTGGGCCGGAAGCGGGCCACGTGCCCGCCCAGCACGCCCAGACCGCGGCACGGCCCCTGCTCCTCCGACTCGTCGAAGAGCACCTGCAGACCCAGGCAGATGCCCAGGAAGGGCACGCCGCGCGCGATCGACTCACGCACCGACTCGCCCAGGCCGCGCTCGGCCAGCCCGGCCACGCAGTCGCGGAACGCGCCCTGCCCGGGCACGACCACCTGATCGGCGCGCCGGACCACGTCCGGGTCGGCGGTGATCACCGGCCGGCCGCCCACGTGCGCGAGCGCCTTCTCGACCGAGCGCAGGTTGCCGTAGCCCGGGTCCACCACCGCGATCGTGCGCCCCACCGCCGCCCGCGCAGACACCCCGCTCATTCGGTCAGAGTTCCCTTCGTCGAAGGGACCACGCCGGCGACGCGCGGGTCGATCTTGCTGGCCATGTCACAGGCGCGCGCGAAGGCCTTGAACAGCGCCTCGATGATGTGGTGCGGATTCTCGCCGTAGTGCAGCACCATGTGCAGGTTGCACTCGGCGCGCGACGAGAACGCGGCGAAGAACTCCTTGGCCAGCATGCAATCGAAGCCGCCCACCCACTTGCCGTCCAGGCCGTCGACGCGCCACACGAAGGCGGGCCGGCCGCAGAAGTCGACCGCGCACGCGGCCAGGGTCTCGTCCATGGGGATGGTCGCGTCGCCGTAGCGCACCAGGCCGCGCCGCTCGCCCAGCGCCTGCTTGAAGGCCATGCCCAGGACCAGGCCGACGTCTTCGACCGTGTGGTGCGCGTCGACCTCGATGTCGCCGGTGGCGTCGACGGCCAGGTCGAACAGGCCGTGGCGCGCGAAGGCGTCGAGCATGTGGTTGAAGAAGGGCAGCGGCGTGCGCGCGTCGCGCTGGCCGGAGCCGTCGATGGCCAGGCGCAGCTTGATCTGGGTCTCGGCGGTCTGGCGGTCGATTTCGGCGCGGCGGAGCGCGGCCCGGGCGGCGTCGGCGAGGTCGGCGGAAGGCGGCTTGCTCACTTCAACTTCTCCAGCCTCTCCTTTAGCACGGGATTGGTCGGGTCCATCTGCAAGGCGAGCTGCAAATTCAATCGCGCACCTTTACGATCTCCACGTCGCTCGGCCTCGGCCGCCAGCAGGTAGTACTTCTTGGCCTGCGGGTTCAGGATGCCGTCCTCGGGCCGCTTGACCGTCTGCACCGGGCGCGTGGTCTTGTCGATGCGGATGGCGCCGGTGTCCTTGCGCTGCTGCTCGTACTGCTTGCGCTCGTACGAGTCAGAGAGCACCCGGTAGGCCTCGGTGACCCGCATGTAGACCTTGTAGATGCGCGCCTTCAGGTCGGCGTCCTCGAGCTCGTAGTACTGGTCGGGGTGCAGGAGCTGCGCGCGGCCATGGAATGCGGTGCGCAGCTCGTCGCCCTGGGTGGTCTCCAGGACACCGAGGAAGACGTGGTACGGCAGCGTGTCCAGGCCGGCGTACAGCTCGTCGGCGATGAGCCGCACCACGGTGAGGTCTTCGGGTGGAGAGCCAGCAGGAGGGGCCACGGCGCGAGTTTACTCCAGGCCGGGGCGCGGCGTCCGGCCGTGACGTCGGTCGCGCCTCCGTGCGCATGCGGCTTGTCGCGGGCGCGCGCGCGTGGATTTGCCCCCTGCCATGAAGCCGTCGTCGCTCCTGCTTCCCTTCCTCGCCCTCGTCGTCCTCGCGGCCTGCCAGCATGCGGCGCCCGCGCCGGTGTGTCCGCCCGCGGCCATCGCATCGGCACCCGCGGCCAGCGAGCGCGAGCTCCAGGAGCAGGAGACGCAGCACAAGCTCGACCTGCTCATCGTCAAGGTCGACGGCCTGGAGCAGAAGATCGAGGCCGGCCGGGCGCCCCGGCGCGGCCCCGACCCGGCCGCCGTCTACGCCGTCGACATCGCCGGCGACCCGTTCGTCGGTCCTGCCGACGCCAAGGTGACCATCATCAAGGCGCAGGACTACGCCTGCCCGTTCTGCCAGCGCGCCGAGCCCACGCTCGCGCAGCTCATCAAGGACTACCCCGGCCAGGTGCGCATCGTCTACAAGGACTACATCGTGCATCCCGCCACGGCGACGGTGCCGGCGCACGCCGCGTGCGCGGCCCAGGCGCAGGGACGCTTCGCCGAGTTCAACCAGCAGCTGTGGGACCGCGCCTTCGGCAAGGACACCGGCGAGCTCATGATGTTCGCCATCGCCACCGACCTGAAGCTGGACCTGGCGCGCTTCCAGGCCGACATGAACGGCGAGAGCTGCAAGCAAGCCAGCGAGGCCGACGCGCGCATCCTGGGCGCGGTGGGCGTCTCGGGCACGCCCGCGTTCTTCATCAACGGCCGCTACCTGTCGGGCGCGCGCCCGATCGAGCAGTTCAAGGTCCTCGTCGACGAGGAGCTCAAGAAGGCGGCCGAGACCATCGGCAAGAATGGCGTGACCGCGGCGAACTACTACGACAAGGTCGTCTTCGCCAGCGGCAAGAAGACGCTCTAATTTAGCCGAGCTCTTGGCCGAGCTCTGGCCGCGCGCGCCCGCCTACCGGCTGCGCAGGCCCTGCAGACGCAGCTTGGCCGCATCGACATCCGCGGCATCGGCCACGCCGAGCAGCTCGATGCGCGCCGTCTGCGCCTGGCGCGTGGCCTCGTCGAGCGCGCGCACCTGCAGGATGCCGTCGGTGTCGATCTCGAAGGTGACCGCGATGCGCTGCGCACCGCGCGAGCGCGCCTCCAGGCCCTCGAGCACGAGCGTGCCGAGCAGGATGTTCTCGGCGAACTGCCGCGACTCGCCCTGACCGACGCGGATCTCGACCGAGGTCTGGTTGTCGTGCGCGGTGGTGAACACGCGCGTCTGCTCGATCGGGATCTGCGAGTTGCGCCGGATGATCTCGTCGCAATAGCCGCCCACGGTGGCCACACACAGCGCGCGCGGCGTGACGTCGAGCAGGATGGGCCGGGGCGCGGCCGGCGCGGTGGGTGGGCTCCAGGCATCACCCGCGGCCGGCGCCAGCTGGGTCACCTGCTCGGGCAGCTCGAGCACGCCCGAGATCTCGACCACACCGCCGTCGTCGGGCTGGCCGCGGTTGAAGGTGCGCTCCTCGGTGCCCACGTCGGTGGACACGCCGGTGAAGTCGAGCTTCTCGGCGACCGTGTTGACCTCGCGAATCGAAGGCGGCGTGTCAGCCCGTGGCACCGACACGCGCTGCACCGGCATGCGTCCGATCGCCGGCGGCAGGGCCGGGATCGGGCCGGTGGTCCGGACCGGCGGCGGGGGCGGCGGCTGCATGGGCGCGGTCGTGCGCGGCGCGCCGGGCGTGGGCGGCGGCTTGCTCGGCGCGGCCGGTCGGCGCACGCTACCCGGCGGCGCGGGCGGCGGCATGTTGGCCGACGCGGGCACGGGCGGAGCTGCCGGTCCCTTCATGGTCGCGCGCGGGTTGGCCGCGCCCGGCTGGACCACCGGAATGCCGGTCTGCGTGGTCGAACGGCGCGGCTTGTCGAGCAGCTGGGCCAGCGCGCTGCCCTGCAGGGCCGCGCCGATGGCCACCGCCTCGTCGGGGTTCACGTCGGTGCGCGGGACCTTGCTGAAGTACTGCGCGACGCGCTCGCGCACGAGCGGCATCTTGGTGGTGCCGCCGACCAGGACGACCTCGTCGATCTGCGCCGGCGCCAGGCCGGCCAGGCGGAAGGCTTCGTCGCAGACCGGGAAGGAGCGCTCGATCACGTCGGCGACCCGGCGCACCAGCTCCTCGCGCGTCAGGGTGAACTGTAGATCCAGGGTCGCGCCGCCCACGCCCACGGCGACCTCCTGCACGGTCACCACCGCGCGCGGCTTGGACGACAGCTCGATCTTCACCTGCTCGGCGACCGCGCGCAGGCGCTGCATGGCGGTATCGTCGGTGCGCAGGTCGAGGCGGTGCTGCTGCAAGAACACCGACGCCATGTAGTCGACGATGCGCTCGTCGATGTCGTCGCCGCCCAGGAAGGTGTCGCCGGCGGTGGCCAGGACCTCGTACACGTTGTCGCGCAGGGCCAGCAGCGTGACGTCGAGCGTGCCGCCGCCGAAGTCGTAGACCGCGACGGTCTGCTCGAGCGAGCGGCCGTGGCCGTACGCCAGCGCCGCGGCGGTCGGCTCGTTGAGGATGCGTACGACCACGAGATCGGCGATCTCGCCCGCCAGGGCGGTCGCCTGGCGCTGCGCGTCGTTGAAGTTGGCCGGCACCGTGACCACGGCGCGACGCACCTGCTGGCCGAGCGCCTTGGCGGCGATCTGGCGCATGTGGTCGAGCAGGATGGCCGACAGCTCGGGCGGCGTGAACTCGCCCGCGCGCACCGCGATGACCGGCTGCTCGTTGGCGCCTGCCTTGATCGAGTAGGCGGCGCGCGACGACTGCTCGCGCACCTCGGCCGAGCCGACGCGGCGGCCCATGATGCGCTTGAACGACAGTACCGTGTGCTTGGGATCGATGACGCGGCGCTGCTTGGCTTCCTGTCCGATGAGCACGTGGCCCTGCGGATGGAACGAGAGCACCGAGGGAATGACCTTGCGGCCCTTCTCGTCGGCGAGCACGCCCACCTTGCCGTTGTCGTCGACCACGGCAACGCACGAGTTGGAGGTGCCGAGGTCGATGCCGATGATCGGATCGCTGCTCCCTCTTGGTCTTTCCGCCGCAGTTCGGTAACCACGCCATCGTACCAGGTTTCGATAGAACGACGAAATGGCCACATCCAGCCGTATGACCCGGAGACGAACTGCTGGACCACGTACTCGCGGAAGCGCCGATCGAGCACGTGCTCGAGCCCGTGCACCTCGGCGGCGGCGCGGATGCTCTCAGCGTAGCCCTGCTTCTCGAAGTGGGCACGAAACCAGCTCAGCCCGACGGGCAACGGGCCGAAAAGATAGAGCAAGGTCATGAGCGGCAGGGTGTAGCGACGGAACTGGCGCAGGTGCTCGCGCTCGTGGCGCATGGTGATGTAGCGCTGCGCGTCGCTCATCGCCTCCCAGTCGGCGGTCACGTACACCGTCCGACGGATGGTCGTCTGGTACGAGTCCAGGTACGCCGACTGGGCGCCGAACGTGAGCACGCGCAGCAGCTGATGGATGGCCCGCTGGGTCCACGCCTCGCTCTTGCGCACGATGCGAAACCCGGGGAATTCTTCGCGGATCTCGTCGAGGAGCTGAAGGTAGCGCTGCCGCACCGCGGTTCCACTTTACAACGAAGTGGCGCGTCCGTAGCGTACCGGGCCCAAGGACCGCGCCGTGGCGATCGACGTCTCGACTCTCAACCCTCCCCAGCGCGAAGCAGTCGTCCACGGCGATGGCCCGCTCCTGGTGCTGGCCGGCGCCGGCTCGGGCAAGACGCGCGTCATCACCTACCGGGTGGCGCGTCTCATCGAGCGGGGCATCCCGGCCAAGGCCATCTGCGCGCTCTCGTTCACCAACAAGGCGGCGGGCGAGATGCGCGAGCGGGTCGAGCGCCTGGTCGGTCCGCGCGACGCCGATCTGCTGACTCTGTCGACGTTCCACTCGCTCGGCCTGGGCATCCTCAAGGCCGAACGCGCGGCGCTGGGCTATCCGCGTGGCTTCACCATCTACGACAGCGCCGACCAGCTGGGCGTCATCCGCGAGATCCTGCGCGACGTGAAGGTCGACGATCGTCGCTACGATCCCAAGGCCATCCTGCACCGCATCTCGCGCGCCAAGAATGCCTTCGTGGCGCCCGAGGACTACGTGGGCGACAACGACGGCGACTACGACGACATCACCAAGCTGGTCTTTCCCCGCTACCAGGCGGCGCTGCGCGCCTTCGCCGCGGTCGACTTCGACGACCTCATCACCGAGACGGTGCGGCTGCTCGATCGCGACCCGGCGGTGCGCGAGCGCTGGCAGAACCGTTTCTGGTACCTGCTCGTCGACGAGTTCCAGGACACCAACCGGGCGCAGCTCATGATGGTGCGCACCCTGGCCGAGAAGCGCGGCAACGTGACCGTGGTGGGCGACGACGACCAGTCGATCTACGCCTGGCGCGGCGCCGAGGCCACCTACATCCTCGAGTTCGAGAAGCACTTCCCGGGCGCGCACGTCATCAAGCTGGAGCAGAACTACCGCTCCACGCCCACCATCCTGGCCGCCGCCAACGCGGTGATTCGCCACAACACGGCGCGCCGCGACAAGACCCTTTTCTCCGACAAGGCGGCGGGCGAGCTCTTGACCTCGGTCGTGTGCGCCGACGCCGATGCCGAGGCCAAGTTCGTCTGCGACGAGATCGAGCGCGCGCGCCTGGAGGACCGGCGCGGCTACTCCGACTGCGCCGTGCTCTACCGCTCCAACATCCAGGCGCGGCCGCTGGAAGAGGCGCTGCGCGAGCGGCGCATCCCCTTCGAGCTGGTGGGCGGGCAGGAGTTCTACGAGCGCAAGGAGATCAAGGACGTCATGGCGTACTTGAAGCTCGCGCTCAACCCGCGCGACGACATCGCGGTGCGCCGGATCGTCAACTACCCGGCGCGCGGCATCGGCGCGGCCACGGTCGAGCGCGCGGCCCAGTGGGCCTCGGCCAACCGCGTGCCGCTCTCCGAGGCGCTGCGTCGCTTCGAGGAGATTCCCGACGCGACCGCGGCGGCGCGCACCGCGGTGGCCAGCTTCGTCGCCCTGGTGCACAAGCTGCGCGCCGCGCTGGAAGACGCGCGCGGCGACAAGCTGGTCGACGCCGTGCGCGACCTGGTCCAGGACATCGAGCTCTACGCCGATCTGCGCGCGGCCGCGGCCAGCGCCAACGCGGCGCAGCGGCGCGTCGACAACGTGGAAGACTTCCTGCGCTCGCTGAGCGCGCAGCAGACGCGCAAGCCGGGCGCCGACGCGCTGCTCGACTACCTGCGCTTCCTCTCGCTCAAGTCGAGCGACGACGACGACGCGGCGGGCGCGGGCGAGAAGGTCATGCTGACCACGCTGCACGGCGCCAAGGGCCTGGAATGGCCGGTGGTCTTCCTGGTCGGCATGGAAGAGGAGCTCCTGCCTCACGCGCGCACGCTCTACCCGCAAGGGCCCGATGTCGCGGGCGACGTCGACGTCTCGGAGGAGCGGCGCCTGGCCTACGTGGGCATCACGCGCGCGCGCGAGCGTCTCTTCCTCTCGCGTGCGCTCGAGCGGCGCAAGCACGGCAAGGAGCGCCTGCGCACGCCGTCGCGCTTCCTGGGCGAGATTCCCGAGCAGCTGGTGGTCAAGCGCGACCTGGCGCTCGAGGCGCAGAAGCCGGCCTCGAAGGAAGAGCTGGCGGGCTTCTGGGCCAGCCTGGTCAAGGACTAGCCGGGGCCAGCCGGGCCGCGCGCGATCTGTCTAGACAGTAAGCTCGCACAACCCGTGCGCGCCGCCCTCTGCAGCAGCACGGCGCCGGCGCGCCAGCGGCCGGTCATCGCAGGTAAGAGCCGCGTACTCCTTGAGCGTTCCGGCCGCACCTGCGCTCGCGTTGGCGCGCGGCGCCGGCTGGGCACAGCCGTTGCTTGGGACGCGAGCAGCGAAGGAGACGCTGCCGATGCCCACCAAGAGCCAGGATTCCAGCCCGCCCAGGAGGCGCTCGCCCCTGTGGCTACGCGCGACCGCCGCCACGCTGCTCGCCACCATGACGGCGTGCAGCACGGGCGACCTGTCCGCGACCAGCGGCGACAAGAGTGCCGCGGACGACGAGCGCGCCGCCAGCGAGCCGCTGGCGGGCACGTCCTCGGCGGTGACCGCGCTGCCCGTGGCCAGTGCGCCGGTCTCGGCCACGCTGCCCGCGGCCAGCCTGGATCGCGCCGCGTACCTGACCGCGGCCATCGAGGCCGGCAACCCGCGGCTCGACATCCTCGCCGGCGTGGCGTTGAAGCTGGCGGCGTCGCCACCGGCGGGTACGCCCGCGCAGCGCCAGAGCGCCTACCAGGCGGCCATCGCGCAGGCGTGGGGGCTGATCCAGAGCAACGGGCCCGGCCAGGATGCCGACGCCAGCGGCACGCGCCACCAGGCGGCCGGGCGCATCCTCGAGAGCGTGGTGGCCTCGCTCGCGGCCACCGACCAGGGCCCGCTCGCCAGCGCGCTGCGCGCCTACACGCGCGACTACCTGGCCGTCGGCCGCAGCGAAGCGAACGTCGCCGGCGTGACGCCCTTCAGCGCGCCGCACGTGCAGGAGCTCTCCGGCCGGCAGTTCCGCACCGCGACCTGGTCGCAGCTGCATACCAAGGCGCGTGCCGACCTGGCCTTCGGCGCGGCCGTCGACGCCAGCGTCATCGGCACCACCCTGGTGGTCAGCACCAGCGATCCGGCCGAGGCCGTGCTCACCCGCTACCCGGTCGAGCCGCTCAGGAGCTTCTTCACCAGCCCGCGCGCGGCCGATGGCAGCCTGACCGTGACCCGGGCGCAGATCGACGGCCTGGTCACCGCCGCCAGCACCATCGGCATCGACGCCAGCGGCCAGTACAAGACCATGGTCGTCGACCTGAGCAAGGCGCAGGAGGAGTACCTGGCCAAGACCAACCCGCACGCGGGCGATTCGCCCACGCAGGGCTTCACCCTGTTCTCGACCACCGACCATGCCAAGCCGCCCTCGCCGCCGTCGCCCGAGGACGTCGCCAAGCTGAAGGCCGCCATCGCGGCGGCCGAGGCCAAGCGCACCGAGCTGCTGGGCACGCTGGACAAGGTCGAGTCGGGCATCACCGGCGCCTTCTCGGTCCTGGAGGAGCTGGGCAAGCTGGGTGGCGCGACCGAGTTCGCCGATGACATGGCCAACCTGGGCAAGGCCATCGAGACCTTCTACGAGAAGGTGAAGGATTACTCCGAGAAGGCCATCGACACGGCCAAGAGCCTGGCCAAGCTGCTCGATCTGGGCGAGACCGGCTTCAAGGTGCTGGGCGGCGCCATCATGACCGGCGGCGTGGTCGCGGCGGTGTTCGCCGCGCTGTCCATCTTCGGCGACAGCAGCAATCCCAACCAGGCCGTGCTCGATCAGCTGAAGAAGCTGCAGGAGATGATCTCCGACCTGAAGCAGAACATGGACAAGCGCTTCGACCGCATCGACGCAGGGCTCAACACCATCTTCTCGCAGATGATGGATCAGTTCGCGCGGGTCAACTACCAGCTCGGCATCCTGAACGGCAACATCATCGATGTGCAGCGTGGCCTCACCGAGCTGCAGAACGACCTGAACCGCCTGGAGCAGGGGCTGGTCACCATCCTGCAGGCAGGTTTCCGCCAGGAGCTCATCGGCGCCATCACCGGCGCGCTCAACTACGCGCGCGTGCATGCCGGTACGCCCATCAGCAGCAGCGAGTTCAACACGGCCGAGAACGTCTTCTTCGCCTGGGCCACCCAGCACGCGCGCAACGGCGCCAACATCACCGACGGCAGCGAGACCATCGACGCGGGTGAGATCAACCACCAGCTCAGCTTTCCCCTGCACTTCAAGCTCAACTACCTGCGTCTGTTCCCGTTCCGCCGCCTGGGTCTGCCGGCGCTCTTCGATCAATCGCTCGCCAACCCCTACGTCTGGGCCATGGCCGCCGAGAGCTATGCCCAGCTGAGCGAGGAGTCGCCCGCGCTGGCCGCCGGCATCGTCGGGCGCGTGCAGCCCATCATCACCGAGGGGCAGAACATCGCCACCGCGCTGGACCACATCGCCAACGCCGACCTGCTCATGCAGATCCACGTGTACTACCTGAACCGCTTCAACGCGTTCAGATCAGCGGTCAGCAACGCCGAGCAGGCCTTCTCCGGCGACACCGACAAGAGCCTCAAGGGCACGAGCATCTTCGGCGACGCGCAGCAGCTCGGCTCCGACTCGTTCCTGAACCGGGCGCAGGACCTGCCCTTCTGCACTGGCTCGGGCACGGGCAACATCGACCTCAACCCGTGGCTCACCCAGCACGCCGGCATCGTCCCCTTCGCGCTGGCCTCGAGCCTGAGCGACACCCACGGGCAGAACCCGCCCGCGCTGGGCTCGATCAGCGCGTGCGTGTTGCCGCGCTGGGAGTTCGTCAACCGGCAGCCCATCCCCGGCAGCAGCAAGCACAAGCAGACCCACCGTCTGCGCGCCTCGGTGAACATCTACTTCACGCCCGCCGGCGGCGCCAAGGCGGTCATCCTGCGTCATGACGCGCGCACCGACCTCGTCAAGGTCGTCCTGGTGCCCAATGCCGAGCCGGATCCCGACCCGTATCTGCCCGCGCCCACGAGCGTCTTTCCGGCGCACGCGGCCGAGATCTTCCTGCCCGGCCACGACACCATCGCCTTCACCCCGCCGGCGGCGCAGGTCGACGGCATCAGGACCGCCATCGTGAACCGCTACCGTGGCTTCCAGCGCCGGCTGTACGCCAAGATCGCCGGCGACATCGGCACCACCGGCACCGAGCTGGCCTTTGCCGCCGAGGCGCTGAACGGGGCCAAGAAGGTGTGGGAGTCGTTCACGGTGCTGGGCTTCCCGCTCTCCATCGAGCAGAACGAGACCCTGCACGGCCTGCTCTTCGGTGGTGACGGCATGCCCGCCGGCAAGGACGACGAGCCCGACGGCCTGCTCAACGACGCGCGCGACATCTACGCGGCGTTCGCGCGCCCCGACTCGGAGCTGCCCGCCGGCGACCTGCTGTGGATGATCGAGTCGCTCGCGCACGAGCGCGCCTACCAGCTGCGCCAGACGCTCGACCAGATCCTGGTCATCCTGCAGCAGGCCGGCGTCCACGAGGGCCGCGAGCTGGTGGGTCACACCCTGCTGCGTCTGCAGCTGCTCGGCCAGCCGTAGCTCGCGCGCGCCGCCCGCGCTGTGCCCGGGTGTACTTCTCTGTGACCTCGCGAGCCGGCGCGTCGCGCCGTGTTCAACTCGCCCCGCGCTGATTCTCCAGCTGCGACGCCGATTTGCACGCACTCGCCGTGCGTCGCGCGTCACGCCGCGAGAGTGACACCCGCGTACTCCTTGGCTCTTCCGGAAGCGCGCCGCCGCGCGCGCCGCGTGCCGCCTCGCGCGGGCACGGCCGTTGCTTTAGGCGGCGAGCAACGAAGGAGACCCGAGACGATGTCCACCAAGAGCCACGATTACACCGCACGCGCCCCACGTTCGCCCATGTGGCTGCGCGCCACCGCCGCCACGCTGCTCGCGACCATGAGCGCGTGCAGCCTGGGCGACCTGTCAGCGACCGGAGAAGACGACGGTCCCGTCGGCGAGACGCGCGCGAGCGTGCTTGCCGCCGACGAAGGCACCCATCCGCCGCCGCTGCCCATCCCGGCACCCCTGCCCGCGCCGGCGACGCTGCCGGCCGCGAGCCTCGACAACGCCGCGTACGTGGTCGCCGCCGTGCAGGCGGGCAGCGCCCAGCTCGACATCCTCGCCGGTGTCGCGGCCGAGCTCACCGCCACCCCGCCGCCCGGCTCGCCGGTCGAGCGCGCCGCCGCCTACCGGACCGCCATCGACCAGGCGTGGGCGCTCATCCAGGCCCACGCGCTCAATCCCGATGCCGACGCCAGCGGCACGCGCTACCGCGCCATCGGCCGCGTCCTGCCGCGCATCGTCCCCACCCCGCAGCAGCAGGGCTTCCTGCCGGGCGCGCTGCGCGCCTACGCGCTTGCCTACCTCGCCGTCGGGCGCAGCTCGGTCAACATCCCGGGCGTGCAGCCCTTCAACCACATGCAGGAGCAGGAGATCGCAGGCCACCGCTTCCGCGACGACACCTGGTCGCGCCTGCACGACAAGGCGCGCGCTGACGCCGCCTTCGCCCAGGCGGTGGACGGTAGCGTCATCGGCACCACGCTGCAGGCCAAGACCATCGATGCCGCCAGCGTCACCATCGCCCACTACCCGGTCGAGCCGCTGGCCTCGCTGCTGGCCAACCCGCGCGGCGCCGACGGCAGCCTGACCGTGTCGGGCGCGCAGATCAACGAGTTCGTGCGCGCCACCGGCAAGCTCGGCAACGACGCCAGCCAGGCCTACACCGACGTCATCATCGAGGTTGCGCGGGCGCAGGAAACCTTCCTCAAGAAGACCAACCCGCAGGGCGGTACGCCCACCGCTCCGGTGACCGCGAACCTGCGCTCCGCCAGCCGCGCCAAGCCGCCCGAGGAGCCGTCGCCGGCCGACAAGGCCGCGCTCGAGGCCGCCATCGCCCACGCCGAAGGCATCCGTCACGACCTGGAGCCGACGCTGGGCAAGGTCGAGAGCGGGCTCTCGGGCGCCTTCAAGGTCCTCGAGTTCATGGGCAAGATCAACCATGACGACGAGTTCGTGAAGGACTGCGTGGCCATGGGCAAGGCCATCGAGACCTTCTTCGACACGGTCAAGAGCTACTCCGAGACCGCCATCAAGACCGCCAAGAGCCTGTGCGAGCTGCTCGACTACGGCGAGACCGGCTTCAAGGTGCTGGGCGCCGCCATCATGACCGGCGGCGTGGTCGCGGCCGTGTTCGCGGCCATCTCGGTGTTCAACGGCGCCGGTCCCGATCCCAACCAGGTCATCCTCGAGCAGCTGGCCAAGCTGCAGCAGATGATCAACGACCTGCGCAAGGAGATGAACGCGCGCTTCGACCGCATCGACGCGTCGCTCAACACCATCTACAAGGACATGATGGCGGAGTTCGCCCAGGTGCACTTCGAGCTGGGCACCATCGACCGCGACGTCCAGGCCGTGCTGCAGTCGCTCAACCTGATCCACGACAAGCTGACCCGTCTGGACGTCAACATCGCCGAGTTCTTCAGCGATTCATCGAGGATCAGCTTGTTCGAGTCCATCAACCTCGCGCTCAACTACGTCGAGCATCATCCCGGCAGCGTGCTCACGTTCGACGAGTTCAAGTTCCACGAGAACAAGTACTTCACCTGGGCGACCTCGTTCGCCCAGACCTCGTTCGAAGCCGGACCCTCGGGGCGTTCCTTCGACCCCCTGCAGGTGGGCGCCGAGCTCAAGCATCCGTTGCCCTTCAACATCAACTACGTGCGCGAGTTCGCCTCGCTGCTGGGCCAGACCCTCGACGCCCAGCGCCTCGACAATCCCTTCACCTGGATCATGTCCGCGGAGAGCTATGCGCAGCTGAACGAGGAGTGGCCGGATTTTGGCCCCGGCGTGCGCGGGCACATCGTTCCCCTCACCCACGAGGGTGACCGGCTGGCCACGGCGCTCGACAACATCACGTCGGCCAGCCTGTTCAACACGCTGGCCGCGCAGTACCGCAACCGCGTCGACTTCTTCAAGGCGGCGGTGGTGGCTTACGAGGAGTTCTACTTCCACAACCCCGGCCTCAATCTCAAGGGCGTGACCGTGTTCGACGGCCCCACCCAGGTGCCCACCGACTCGTTCCTCAAGTCGACGCAGCTGCCCGTCTGCTTCACCGACGGCAGCGTCAAGTACCCCGTCGACCTGAACCGCTTCAACCACGACGTGCTCAAGCCGATGGCGCTGGCGAGCAGCATGGTGCAGCACGGCAAGATGAGCGGCTGCATCACGCCGAGCTGGCAGTTCGTCAGCCGGGCGAACATTCCCGGCTCGACCACCAAGCACACCGAGATCTGGCGCCTCATGGCCTCGGTCAACATCCACTACGAGCCGTTCGGCGGCACCAAGTTCACCGCCTTCCGCCACATCAACCGGACCAACTTCCTGAAGACCATCACGGTCATCAACGCCGAGCCCGACCCCGACATGTACCTGGGCAGCCCGGTGGCGCCGCTCGCGGCGCACATCGGCGAGATCTTCGCGCCCGGCAACGACAACCCGGTCCTGGTGGCCACGCCCGCGCAGCTCGAAGCGCCGCGCACCGCGGTGGGGCAGCGCTTCGACATCATCGAGCGTGACCTCTACCACGAGATCGCCGACAAGCTGGGCACGCCGGGCAGCGACCTGGGCAAGGCGGCACTCGGTCTGGACGGCGCCAAGGGCATCTGGAATGCGTTCGTGCTGTTCGGCTTCCCGCTCTCGGTGGAGCAGAACGACACGCTGCACGCGCTGGTCCTGGGCGGCGACGGCATCCTGGGCGGCTCCGACGACGACGGCCTGCTCAACGACGTGCGCACCATCTACGGGGCCTTCGCGCGCAGCGACTCGCAGCTGCCCGAGCACGACCTGCTGCAGGTGGTCTTCCAGCTGGCCGGCGAGCGCGCCGACACGCTCAAGACGACGCTGTCGCAGGTCATCGCCAAGCTGATCGCGGGCAACACCCGCGAAGGTCACGAGCTGGTCAGCCACACCTTGCTGCGCCTGCAGCTGCTCGATCTTCCTCGCGACTAGATCAGCCACACCCCCGCCGTCAGCAGCGCGGCGATGCCCGCCCCCAGCAGCGTCATCTTCTGCCCACGTCGACGCAGCGCCAGCCGCACCGTGAAGTCGGTGATGCGCTCGTCGCCCTGATCGAGGTTGCGCAGACCGCGCGACGCGAGGCCCACTCAAGTCTTGGCGCGGTACTGGATGAAGCCGAGCGCCGAGACCGCCAGCGGCGCGAAGAGGGTCAGGCGCGCGGCGCGCGGTGCGTGCAGGCCGAGGAGCAGCGCGGCCGCCACGATGGCGACGGCGCCGAAGACGTAGCCGCCCTGCAGGCGACGCTGGCGCTGGCGCGGCCCCAGGTTCATGTCGCAGGCCTCGGGCACGGGTGCGGCGTCAGCTGCGGGTTGCGCGTCGTTCATGCCTGGCGCGCCTCCTGTGCGCGCAGGCGTTCGCGCGCCACGCCCACGTAGCGCGCGTCGGCGTCGGCGCCCAGCCAGCGGCGGCCGTGGCGCGCTGCCACCACCAGCGTCGTGCCCGAGCCGCAGAAGGGGTCGAGCACGACATCGTCGGGCTGCGAGGAGGCGAGCACGAGCCGGCGCAGCAGCTCTTCTGGCTTCTGCGTGGGGTGCGCGGTCTTCTCGGCCATGCCGTTGCAGATGGTCGGCACCTCGAGCACGTCGCGCGGCTTGGCGCCCAGCGGGTGCGGCATCCAGCGATCGCGGCGCGCGCTGGCGCCGCCGTACTGCGAGGTGACCGCCTGCACGCGCTCGGGGTAGCGCCGCGTGTGGTCGTTGTAGGGCACGCGCACGTCGTCGACGTTCATGACGTAACGCCGGCTGTTGCGCAGGTGCAGCAGCGATTCGTGCGAGCGGCCCCAGTCGTTGCCCAGGTTGGCCTTGTTGCGGTAGGCCCAGATGAGCCAGCGGCAGCCGCCTGCGAAGCGGCGCGCCGAGCGCACCTTGACCTCGGCGAGGATCTCGGAGAAGCCGCACACGTAGGCGGTGCCGTCGTCGGTGAGCACGCGCTGCACCTGGGCCAGCCACAGGTCGCACCAGTCGACGTAGGCGTCGAGCGACTCGAACTCGTCCCACTTGGCCTTGTCGATGGCGTAGGGCGGATCGGCGACCACCAGGCGGACCGAGCCGGCCGGCTGCTCGGCCAGGAAGTCGAGCGCGTCGGCGCGCCACAGCTCGCCGCGCGGCGTGGCGTAGGCGCGCTGCGCCCGGTCACCATCGAGGTCGGCGGGCGCGGCGAGCGGCCGAGCGAGAGGAGGGGGGGGGCTCGGCATCGGCGGTTCGGCGACCGTCG
>OBEQ012633297.1_pt1 | contig 16200 bp, 26 predicted proteins | sample 1670901 | NCBI WGS metagenome assembly OBEQ01 (sample SAMEA104232315, study PRJEB22302) | groundwater metagenome | biome: forest; feature: aquifer; material: groundwater | place: USA | collected 2011-08-07 | depth 5.4 m
GGTTTTTCCTCTTCACTCATTTTTCATCGCCTAGGGGATCGCCTAGGGGTCAGGCCGATTCTTATCACTTTTTTCATCGCGCCTCCCAAACCATGTTTCCTATCACCACTCACAAGCCTTGGGGTCAGGTCTTGAATCTTGAATTTCATCGCGCCTCCACCACAGCAATCCCATGAGTTTTGAGAGCGCCGACCATATTATCAATCCGATGGTTGGTTCCGTCAATTTTTTGAATCAATTCCAATTTGGTATCCCCCAACGCATTCATCATGTCTTTCGCCTGCTGGTCAAATTTACTCTCCATAATGATAATCAAATCTCTCTTTGTTTGATCCAATTGGTTTTTCACATTCTCTTCCACTTCGCCGAGTCGCTGGACCACCGCTTTATGTCCATCGGCGACGCCCCTAAATTCCCCCTTGATATCCTCCAACAACACGTTCGTCCTCTGCGTCATGAATTCCAACTTTTCCTGTGGAGAGAGTTCCCGTTCCTCTGGATTTGCATTCTCTTTCTTCTCTTCGTTCATACGTGAAGCCTTGGGGTCAGGTCTTGAATCTTGAATTTCATCGCGCCTCCACCGTCACCAATCGTTGACCCAATCCGTCAATCTTATCGCCTAAGTTTTTTTCCACACGATCAATCCGTTGATTGGTGCCCTTCAAATCTTCTGCTAACAACCTCACTGAGGTATTCGTGATTTTAAATTCCTCGTCCATCTTTTTAACCAATTCTTCCTTCATCTCCTTCATTTCCGTGGAAAGCGCTTGGTGTCCCTCTGCCACTTTTTTTATCTGATGTTCCACGCGCTCGACCAGGATGGTAAATTGCCTGGCCTCACTCATCGGTTTTTCTTCTTCACTCACGCCCGCACCAACAGGATGGTTTTCTCGATTTGTTCAGCCATAGTTACGGGGTCAGATATAGGGGTCAGCCCGGCCTTCGTAGCGACTCCAGCCGCCGTAGCGACTCCGGCGGAGGGGGCTTCGGCGGAGTGGGCTCCGCTTTTCGTGTTCATCACGCCGCCACCACCGCGATCCCGTGGGGCTTGAGGGCATCGACCAAGTTGTCAATCCGTTTATTGATCTTCTGGTCGGTCTCACCCAAAGCATTCATCATGTCCTTGGATTGCCGTTCAAACATGATTTTTATCTCCGCTTTTGTCGCCATCTCATCAAACCTCTTATCCACCGCGTCGAACCTTTCGTCTATTCCATCCATCCTCTTGATTAAAACACCGTGTCCCACGCCTAGATTATCGAGTTTCCCATCGATCTCCTCCAACAACACAGTAAACCGCTGTTTTTGGGAGACTCGCCTGGAGGTCTTAATCGTCCGTTTCACTTAGGGGTCAGCCCGGCCTTCGTAGCGACTCCAGCCGCCGTAGCGACTCCGGCGGAGGGGGCTTCGGCGGAGTGGGCTCCGCTTTTCGTGATCATCACGCCGCCACCACGGCGATCCCGTGGGTTTTAAGGGCGCCGATCACCCCGTCAATACGTTGATTGGTGCCGTCAATTCGTTGATTTGCCGCCTGCAATTCTTTTCCTAGAAATTTCACCGATAAATTGGTTTCTTCTATTTTTTGAAGCAATTCCTCTTTTACATCATCAACTTTTTTCTGAGTCCCCTTATGACCTTCCGCCACTGGTTTAAGCTCGTGCTCCACCCGTTCCACCAGGATGGTAAATTGCCTTGCCTCACTCATTACTTTTTCTTCTTCACTCATATCTTCACCGACAACAAAGGGGTCAGCCCGGCCTTCGTAGCCGAAATCCGGCCTTCGTAGCGACTTCGGCGGAGTAGGCTCGCTACTATGGCGGAGTGGGCTCCATTTCTTATCACTCTTTTCATCGCGCCTCCAACGCCAGGATCCGCGCGCCGTGGCCATCGACTTTTTGATTGGTTTCCCCCAACGCCTCCATAATATTTTTCGACTGCTGTATCAATGTGGTTTCCACACTCTTTTCTAAACCATCCATACTCTTTTCTAAACCATCCATACGACCAATCAGCTCAGCTTTCACAACATCTAACTTTGTTTCCACTTCGTCCAATCGGTGATAAACGTTGGTTTCCATCTTTCCAAACTTCTTTACCATGGCCTTATGTCCATCAGACACCGACCTGAACTCTCCTTTGATTTCTTCTAACAGCACGGTAAAACGCTGCGTCTGGGTGATCCGCCTGGACGTTCTCTTGGTCAACTGCTTCAAAATTACGGGGTCAAGTCGCTGGTTGACTATACTTTTCATCGCGCCTCCAACACCAGGATCCGGCCTTCATGATCGCTCAATACCTTGCCGATGTCCTTCGATTGTTGATCAAGCATGATTTTTAAATCTGTTTTTGTCACCATCTCCTCCAATCTCTTTTCTACTCCGTCCAACTTCTTGACGACCGCCTTTTGACTTTCGGACACCACTCTGAATTCGTCCTTGATTTCTTCCAGTAACACGACAAATCGTTGTTTTTGGGTGACCCGCCTAACCGGATTCGGCTTAGAAGTCAGTCCGCTTTTCATGCTCATCACGCCGCCACCACGGCAATCCCGTGGGTGTTGAGGGCGCCGACCACATCTTCTATCCGCTTATTTGTCCCGTCAATCCGCTGGTTGGTTTCACCCAGTGCGTTCATAATATCTTTTGATTGTTGTTCTATCACGATTTTTAAATCCGATTTTGTCACCATCTCTCGCTCCATCCTGTCCATCCTTTCTCTAAAACCATCCATTTTCTTAACCATCGCTCCAAACCCTTCTCCCAACCTATCCATTTTTCCATTGATCTCATCAAGTACCACGGTCATCCTCTGCACAGGAAAATCCTTTTCTTCACTCATGCGCGAAATGAAATTTCACTCCACTTTACTTCTTGAGGTACGGGCATATGCCCAGTTTTCCAAGCATCTAACCGTACCGCCATACCCTTTTTCAAATTTTGCAGAGCAGCTTGATAACTAATACCCCGAGCACATCCAACCACCGCTGGGCATTCTGCTACATAAATCCCTTCATCGGTCTTTTTAATAAACACCTTAAAGGCGTAACGCTTCGATGTTTTAATCTTAGTCATCTTTTTCACTTTTTCCACTTTTTTATCCATGATTACTGTCCAAACACCGCGCGGATGGAAAAACGATGGGTGGCGGCGAAGGGGTCGCCCATTTCCATGGCATAGTCCAAAGCATAAGTATTTTTACCGAGCTTCGATTGAATGCCACCGCCAAACGTCATTCCGGTCACATCCCCGCCCATGCGATACCCGCCTCGCAGGGCGATTAATTGCGCCAGCACAAACTCTCCGCCAAAAGACATTTTCATTTTATTGGTATCCGAAGGCATATCCACTTGACCGGCCACCACCAATTCTTGGCCCATTTTAAACGCCGCACCGCCCCGCAGATTCATGGGGCTTTTGTCGCTGCCAAAAGAGCCGAGATTTTGCACGCCGCCACCGATCATTAAAGGCCCCAAGGCCACCAACAGACCGGCGTCAAACATCATGCCGGTCCCGGAAGTTTTTTCGAGACTTTGGGTGATAAATTTTCCGTTGGCGCCAATGGATACCCCTGGGAACAATTCAAACCCCGCACCCAAGGCCGCGGCTAACGCACTGGCTTTGTAGGTTCCAGCCACCGTCGAGGCCGTAGCGTCAAACGAACCGCTGGCATCCTCAACCATATAGTCAAATTTCCCGTAATTCATCGAAATAACGTGGACGCCCAATCCAAACTTGGAACCCATCGGAATGGAAGCCACTAGGACATCTTCCGCGGAACCCTCGTAATACATGAGACGCATGAAACCCAATTCAGCCTGAGAAAGCTGGGATAATCCAGCGGGGTTCCACACGGAGGCATTGGCATCATCGGCCACCGCCGCGAACGCTCCGCCCATGGCCGAAGGTCGAGCACCCGCTCCCACTCTCAGGAAAGGAACTGCTACGGTTCCTGGGCCAGCCTCGGCTACGTTAACAGCGAGGTAGGAAAGAAAGAGCGAGGTAGCAAAGAAAAGGCGAGGTAGGAAAGAAAAGGCGAGGTAGTAAGGCAATTGCGCCTTTGTCTGACTACCCCGATTTTGCACTACTACCTCGCTTGTAGTCCTACTACCTCGCACTTGCACCACTACCTCCAATTTACTGGCTACCGAACGCGGCGGCGAAAAATGCGCCGACCACGCCGATTACGGTAAGAAGATCCTGCACAAATCCACCGGAATCGCCGCCGGACGAAATCGCTTCACCACCGATGCCCGGGACAATCAATAATGCGACTTCCTGAGCGGCTTTGCGGAGTGCCGTTTGCGACATGACGGACAATGATTTGGAATCCTTGGTTTGCCCTGTTTCCACTTCGACCACGCGAACGGTAATTGTATACTCGCCTTTTCCAGATCCTTTATCATCCTCCAGTAACCCAATACTTCCGATGATCATGAATTTTACATTAAGAATCTTCCCGATTTCCACGGCGCACTCGGCCGTGGTGCAACCACTCTTTTGAAACGCTTGTTCCTGCAGGATCACATCCATGGCCGCGCGATCCACCACCACGAATCTACGAGTGTTAAACAAGGCATCGCGGACGGCATCCGACACGATCACCGCCACGGCCTTCGACACGCCACCGCCCTCCGTCACGTCAAATTCCGAAACGGCAATGTTCGGGCGCTCTTTACCTTTTTTAGTTTCGGATTTTGACTCTTCAGCAATAGTAAATGACGTGATGAAAAGCGATAAACCAATGGCTAGGAACCTTTGAAGAACCATGAAGTTCATTGGTTATACTTATCACACATGCAAAGTGTCAAGCGGTTTCTTGGTGAAAGAAATTACAATCAAAAACAGGCCACCTCTCGATAAAGCCAAGCGAGCAGGGGAGCAGTAGATCAGCAGACCGCAGTATTTTCTCTTACTGTTCTACTGTTCCTTTGCTCTACTGCTCCGCCTGCCGCTTTGCGGCAGGCTGGTGCGCCCGGAGGGGCTCGAACCCCCGGCCTGTTGGTTCGAAGCCAACCGCTCTGTCCAACTGAGCTACGGGCGCACTCAAGAAGGTGTACAATACCACTCCATGAAGCCCGTGGTGAATCTCTTTGCAAAGCCATCCATCCTCGTAGGTTTGGGAATGTTTGTTCTCCTGCCGGGTTGTGGGGATAAAATCCAGGAGCCGCAACCCATTACCAACGAATCCACCAATCCTGACACGGTAAAACTGGAAACCATCATGAATGAACTTTCCCGGAGCGGCCTCAAGCCTCTTGAGCCATCCCGAATCCGCCTTATGCTTAAGAAAGGAGAAGAAGCATATTATGTAACGAGTGCGGAATTACTGGAAGATCGCACGACGCGAGTGGCCCGGCAAGGCGCCGTAGCGGGCTTAAGCATAAAAATTATGAAAGGAGTTTCCTTCCGCCCCGGAGTATTTCGTTCCTACCCTATTTCGAAAACCGACCTGAAACGCATCGATATGGGGGATTTTATCATCACGAATCAACGCGTGGTGTTCATGGGGGCCACTAAGGACATCAACGTGCCGTACAAAAAACTCATGGGCATTACCCCCTATACGGATGCCCTCCAATTGAATCGCGAAGGAAAAATAAAGAGACAATTTTTCAAAATGACCGATCCCATGACCTGCCTCGCCCATCTCACCAAAGCCGCTCAAACCGCACCGTAAACCCGAAAAGCGAACAGTGGAACAGCGGATCAGTGGACCGCAGTGTCGCAAATCTACTGATCTCCTGCTCTGGTGCTCCACTGCTCCACCAAATTCGTTTGCCGTAGGCAAACGAATTTGGTGGAGATGGCCGGGATCGAACCGGCAACCTCCTGCTTGCAAAGCAGGCGCTCTACCAACTGAGCTACATCCCCACATTGCTGAACCCATTTATACTTTCTCCACTTCCAACATCTTATCAAAAGCCACCAATGGGGACTGTGCAATTTTTGAGCAATTTTCCTCACTCAACCGCGCCAGGTGCTCCCCAAACTGCTTCATCCCCTTTTGTATCAACTCTAACCCCACCTTGGCATAAATCTCAGTGGTTTTGACATTACTGTGACCTAAAATCTTGCTGAGGGTGTACACATTGCCCCCGCCTTGCAAGTAGTGCGTGGCCATCGAGTGGCGTAAATCGTGTATCCGAAACGTCTTGATCCCGGCCAGACGACAAGCCTTCTGAAACACCCACCGGACATTATCCCGGAGGTAGGGCGTTCCATTCGACGTTTGAAACACGAGCGCGCCGGGCTTCTGGTTCCCCTTCATACCCCACAGTAAATCTCGGACTTGAGGAGTCATTGAAACCTCTCGGTCGGTATTGGTCTTGGTGTGCTTCAATTTCAGCGTATTGGCGTCAAAATCCACATGCCGCCAGGTCAGCGTGAGCAGTTCGCCTATACGCATCCCCGTTTGCCAAAGCACCAACACCAGAGGCCGATGCCAGAAGGGACATTTCACCAACACACGTTCTATTTCATTATGTGTGAGGATTCGGCTCCCTTTCTTTACCTCACCCATTTTCTCCACATCCTGCACTTGGTTTTCCCCCGTGATCCATTTTTTCTTGAGGGCTAATCTGAACGCGGCTTTTAACACGGCGAGTTCCATATTGACCGTTCGGCCAGATATCTCCCGTTTTTTTCTGGGCAAGACCTCCCGTTTTCTCGCGTACTTATATTTATCCACCGCCTCAGAAGTAATCTCTGACACCCGCATGGTCCCGAACCACTTCAACAACGGTTTAAGTCGTTGCTGGTGATAGCTTTCAAAGGACCGGTTCTTCGCCCGCCAATAAGGGCACACTTTCTCCCTCATCAATTCTTCAAAGGTCGGGTTTATCAGGGGTACCTTGGGACTTGGTTTTTTGGTGACTCCAAACAAGCGCTTTTTAATTTCCCCCATGCTTTCCCCCAACTTCACCAACCGTTTCACCTCGGCCTTGAGCCCTTCGGCCTCATCGGGATCGTCCGTCCGTAAACTCAGACGAAACGACTCCCTTTCACCCTCACCGTTCATCGCGGTCACGGTGCAGTAAAAATTCTTGGAATTCTTGCGGAGTCCCATTCTCATCTCGACCCTCCTTTCGGACTCCCGCTCCCATAGCCATTACGCATGAGGGTACGAGGTCCAAGGTGAGGATTCAAGCGGAGCGAGCCAGGGGATTCATAAAAATCCCATTTCCCTCTTTCTGACTGGCTTCAATCCACCGATCCAGAGCCCACCGGTCCCACCGACGGGCCTTTCCTACCTTCAAACTCTTCAAAATCCTCCTCCTGGTGAGCCGCTTCACCGTAGAAGGGCTCAGGCATAAATACGCACAGGTAGCGGGCAAGGTGAGCAATCGGGCCACTAGACCCACTGAGGAAATGGGGCTTTCACCTACATCCAGCAACCCTTTACTCATGGGCGCCGTCCAGCGGGGCAGGTGCAACCATCGCCTCGACGGTGATGGGACGGGACATTTTCGCCGCCTCCAGCCGCTTCTGCTCGTAAACATACAGCACCAAATCCTTGAGGGTTGTGGGTTCCGTCGCTTCGTTCTGGCGCTTTGCCATCTCATCAAACTTGGACAGGACCTCAACCGCTCGGATGACGTCCCGGATCGGGGCTCCCTCGACCTTCCCGTGGGCCACAATGTGCTCCAGGACGGCGCGATAATCCACGCTTCCCTGCTCAAACTTACGCTGGAGGGCGGATCGGTCCTGGTTTATGAGGGCTTGAAAGGTGGAGTTTGTAAGCCATTTGTACACAGTTTTTCGGCTGACGCCAACCTCGCGGGCGACCTCTGAAATGGGTCGGCCCAGAGCCAGTAGTCGGGCCGCCTGTTCCAACCGTGTCACCTTCTGGATAGGTTTGTCACCCTGCCCCAGACTGCGAAGGTCGCTCATGCCACCCCGCCCCAGTGAGAGCACGGCTCAATCATGATGCTCGACGAAGGTTGACTCTCTTGCTCGTTGGCGCTCCCTCACCGCCCGAATGAGGTCCGGTAATGATGGGCCCCGATCAAATGTCCGCTCAACTTCCAAGCCTTTTAAGACTTCACGGCACGCGGCCAAGACCGCAGGTTCCGAAGCGTCTGAGGAACTGAGAATCCCCCGGAGGCGATCCACCGCTAAAGGCCGGAGCGCGAGGAATTGTTCCAGTGTCTCCTGCTGGAATTTACGTTGGTGAGCCGAAACCGCTCGGGAAACGTCGGGATTCTTCAGGAGGTGAGATCCCGTATCGTGGGCGCTCCGGGCGCTGTAGCCTGCCGCCATGGCCGCCTTGGTGGCATTGCCACAGAGAGCATACTCAAAGGCAAACCGCGCCTGGCGGGCGGTCAGCTCCCGAGGCTCCGGTGTTTCCTGGGTGCGTGGATGAGTGCGCGGGTCGGTTAGTTTATCTTCCACGTGGACACCCTATTTTCTTGGTCCGAGGGTTTTCTTTCTCCCACACCCGCCATCGGCACCGTGAAGAACAAAACTTTTGCCATTGCCGCTTCGGGGTCAGACGATTCCCGCAAAACTCACACGGAATGGCCTTGAGTGGCCCTTTTCGTCCCTTTGATCGTCCATGCGTTGGCAACGCAGGGATGACCTCTTGCAACGCATTTCTGTGCCCTTCTGGAAGCAGGTTGGCACGCTCCGCGCCCGCCACCGGCTGTCCGCTTCCTTTCACGGTGTCCATCCGGGCCGAAGCGCCGAGCGCAGGCTGTTGACCAATGATATCTTTATGAGTCTAAAACCATTCATCTCAAACCATGTGAGAAGTCTGAGAGTATGACAGTATGGGAACCTGGACCTGCGAAGGGTGTCAAAGGGTGAAAGACGCCGACGGTTACTCACGGTTTGAAGAAGTGGACTTGGCACCTTGGCCGTCTACTTCGCCCTCCACATGTTCCGCACCTGGCACTGAGCGTCCTTGATGACGTGCCTCAGACTTGGAACCTTGCCACAAAGCCCCCGGCAGAAAAACCTTGTCTCCCCGCATGAAATCCAAGAGTTGGACTTGGAACCGCCCCCGGCTTCCTTGGTGGCTCTCACATAGAGCGTACTTCTTCTTCACTAAGGACCGAAGGTGCCGATTAAAGAGAGATGGAGTGATACGATTGCCGTACCAATCCTTTCGGCAAGCTGGCAGATTCACGGAAACCTGACCGTACTTATCGGCCTCATGGCGAAGGCGGTCGAGTAGAAAAGTCTCCTCTGGGGTGATGCGTCCTTCCCGAAGGTGCACGTTAATCTCACGCAGGGACATAACAAAGTTGGTTAGGTCCACACCGACCAATTTGTCTTGAGAATCAGAAGCTACCAAATCGGCAGGACCCGGCGCTTGGCCGTTTGACCCTCCAGCGAGGACCTTGCGGAGGGTTTGAACCCCATACGTCTTCTCAGCGTTTTTCATTCCACTTGGGCCGCATCAGACCGGAGCGCCGAAAGAGGCGGTCGAGCTGGCGGGAGTCCTTGGTATAAAAGGCGAGGAGACCACAAAGCGCCAGATCGGCCTCAGATTGTGAGCGATACCGACCTCGCCATTGTCCGGCCCACAACTCCTGGAATTTTGCCCCAGAACGCCCTTTACTGGCGCGTTGGATGATTGCCTCATCATCCAGTGAACTTTCTGAGGGAGCCGATTCTATCCAGAGGGAACCATTCGGGACGGCCTTCGGTATCTCTCCAAAAACCTGACGATAAAGCGCGTCCACTTCATCCTGGCGCTCCTCTACCTCCGCCGAGCCCTCCGGCAAGTAGCGGCCCGTCATCGTGAAATACCGTCCTTGATCGTACATCTCCACCCGACCAGTGGCGTAATCCTTCCGGCAAAGTTGGCCGGGCTTTTTTTTGGCCCGTACGATCACATGGACGCCACGTCCTGACGGGCTCGCCTCCGTGTAGGAAGCAAGCGCCAAAATGAATTCTTTCGCCCAAGTCGCCAGCGTGCCGGTCTCAGGGTCGCGGCAGTTGTCAAAGTCTATTCCGGTGAAAGGATCATCCGGTGAGAACACGTACCCAATGCCAGCCATTCCTTTCGACTTCTGTAGCGCATCAACCGCTTCGTCGAACGCCGCCCAAGTCTTCGCGTCCGTGGTTGAAGCCTCCCATCCCGTGCGGACATTGATAGGAATTTTTCTTAAGTTCCCGTCCACTTTTCTGAATTGCCACAGCACCCACTGCGGACGTTCGCGCAAGCAAAGAGAAACATTATCAAAATGGGTGGTATCGGGATTTGTTGAAAGATCAATATTAATCGAGGCTGAACTCATGAGGCCCGCCGCGATTGTGCATCGTACAGGCGACCTTTGAGCAGTTTGAGGTTCAAAGCAAACGCTTGAGGCTCTACTGCTAAAGCACGATTCCAATATTGTGTGATGATGCCACCCATCTCTTTTGAGGGAGGATAAGAAAATTCCCAACGTCTGGAATTTTCATCTTGCGGGGCAATAAAGACTGGGAAGATTCCGAAGGTAGCGAGGGAAGCGCAAAGCGGCAGATCGGAAAGCCGGATTACAGTTGATACCGGTTGGCCTTCCTTGCTTACATTTTCCATTCTCATCCCTCCCTACAAAATCATGGTTCTGATTTTGATTAGGTTTGGGATTTGGTCCCGCTAACCTATATCAAAATCACGGTTCGGTTCAGTTCTGATTTTGATTAGGTTTAGGTTTTTTGATTTGAATTTGATTAGATTTTTGAAGGTAGATTTTAGAGTGAGTAGACTCTGGTCATCGGCCAATCAAATTTAGGTGCAAGTTTGCGAAACCATCTAATGTAAATTTTAGTCCCTTTGCAAATTAATCTCCTTGTGTACCTTACCTACCTCCTGATTCAAGATGCTACCATCACCTTATTTCAGTTGCAACCCCTCTCTGGTAACATTCTTAGATAGCTTGAAAGCCCCTTTTAGTAATTCAACCAATCAAATCTTTAATACGACACCGTGAGGAGGTTAAGGGGACCGTTGTAATGAAACACACACGCCCCTAAAATATCCCTACCGATAAGAGCATGAAAACCCTGACTTTGAAATAATTGGGACTCGGCAACGGCTATCGTGTGCAAAAAGAGTGGCGGTGGAGTGGCACCTGGAATCAAGATACTCACATCGTAAACATTGACAGTGGCTGGCGTACTCCCAGTGGTAGGAGTGTTCATTAACGTCGTTCCAGTTGGGGGGATATTAAGATTGGTCAAAATAGTTGAATCCAAACACGTAACACTTGCCCCGGTATCAAGCAACGCTCGAACCGTCTGAGGTTTTGGGATTGGTTGCCCTGCAGTCTGAAGCGCAGTTTGACGTGCATGACTAACGCTGACAAAAGCATCCATCAGAGGCCCGTTAGGACCTATCTGGATTGAAAAGTGTGGCAAGGCTCCACAAACCGAGAAATGAAATGTACCTGGTCCATTGATTGAATTCGCTTAACCAAAAATGGTTTATTCGGACCAAACTTTGAATACCCTTCTTTAATGGCATCCTCGTAACTCGTGTAAATACCAACAACCTCAGAATCCTGAATGAGCACAAATTTCCCCTCCTCAGCCAAAAGCTCTGGGAGTTTTTGCTTATAGGTTTCTAGTTCCTTTTCAAGGGCCATAATATTCCTCAGCTAAATTATGGGGCAATTCAACGCCCTTCTCAAGAGGCAAAATCGCCTGTCAAGAACCCGCCGGAGGATTCCGGGGCCCGCTTCCCCCTCAGTCAGACGGAGGTATCAGGAATCATCCGCCCCCGATAAGTCGCGTCTCCGGGCATCATCGAAAGATTTTGGAAGAAGGTCGGAGAGAAACTTGGGAACCGTTAGACAAATATCAACTGAGAGGGTGATGGATATCTTGGCGCGTGCCGATGGACTTACCGTGTAATCTCCGTAGATCCAGCACAGCCCCGAACGGTGTGAACACGTCATCGAAACGAGAAACATTCTTTCCCCAATAGACCATCGCACATGACATCGGAGCGCCTTTCCCCTCATCCTTACCGTCCACAAGAAACCGAAGTCGAGTGTCATAAAGGAAAGCGACAGCCGCCGCTGCGCCGAAGACGTAAAGCTTCCAGTGCTTTGTGTTGCTAGCTACTGGGACAAGCGCAAGAACCTCTGAGCCATACTCCTTATGTGCAGCGGCGCATCTGTGTAGCCAGTGCCTGATTGTTGTGTGCCGTCTCCGGTCCGCTCCGTAGGGAGGATTGACATAGATGGTCGGGTAGTTCCACGTGCCAACAAGACCATCATGGGTCGGCAGTTGATACTCAACGTCGGCGCGAACGATTGAATATCGGTTGGAGCATGGGTCGAGAGCGATGTTTCCGAGGAAATCGCGTACTGCGTTGACGTACTTGGGTGGAGTACACCACGTCTGACTGATCGGGGTAGTTGTTCGACCGGCGCTCATGGCTGGCGGATCTCCTTCCAGTTCTTGCCAGCGAGTTTGATCACTTCTGATCGGAGTTGCTGGATCGTCCCACCATGAGGCGCAATCACATTAAACCAGCCCTCGATTTCGGCTTCATGCTGTTGAAAATAGTTTTTTAGAGCGGCGTCTGCGTCGACGCGAATCTTGACCTTGGTGAAGCAGTTCGTACCTGGCTTTCCGGTATAACTCGCAAGAAAAGCATCACGCGCCGGTATCAGTTCGGTGACTGGACTCAGCAGTAGTTTTTCGACGAATTGGCACAATCCTTGGTCGGTGAGAAAAAGAAGCCAGTCATAGGAGTGCGCGAGGACCTTCATCTCCTTGTTGTGATTTTCAGCGGTGAACCAGTTGCCGTGGTTGCTGACCACTCCGATGGTGATAATGAACTTGCGGAGCGCATTGGCGTCCGAGCCGTCTATGAATTGACGTAGAAGCTTGACATAGTCACCGGTACGGAGCCGACCGCCACCTGTATCGAGCACGCCCTGAACCCTTCCATCGTTCAATCGGAATTTTTGGAGCGAGGACACAGACCGAGCTACGTATGCCCCCTGCTTGGCCTTCTCTATCGTTTGCGGACCCTTTTTCATTCCTTCCTCGACACCCACGCGCTTGCACTCGAAAATTGCATATGGATCATTTAAAAGATCCGTTATCGCGACGGTGCAATGGCCACGACTCATCTCAACAAGATTGGCCACGTAGAACCCGCCAGCACGCTCGGCAATCACCGCCGCATTACGCATAACGCTGTCCCTCGTGACCAACGATTGGTTTTTGATCTCTAATTGACCGCCTAAACCGGCATTTTCGATCACCTTGCGTGAGGTGATAGGAAGATCAAGAGGTAGCTTCACCGACCAAGTACCCGTGATCGGATGTAGCGAAAACTCTACGTTGTGTGAAATTTCTGGATTGGCGAACTCAAGGACCGGACGCTCGATTGCGATTGAGTCCCGACGCCCCCAGGCGCAAAGCGTGTAGAAGGTGATAAGCTCTACGAACGTTCCCAGGCATCGGCCAGATGCTTTTTTCTTGTCCTTGGCATAGCCGAATACCTGAGTAGCAAGCATGTTCTGAATCTTATCGACGGATTGGTAGGTCAAGGCGGAGGAGATCATCCCTGAGCCGAGTTAGAGTTCAGAATTTAATCCGCACCGCCGAATGTAAACCGTCTTGGTACTCAAGACGTTGTAGTTGCGGTTGCTATTGAAGGGCGGGTCTATGGAACAAAGATCAACGGTTTCCCTTTCGATCTTGCGCCAGAGGACATCGAGGTTGTCACCATAATATAAAAGGTTCCCGTTATTCCCGTTGGTCCGCATCCGAGCATACGTTACAAGGCATACGCCATAGCAGTCAAGTCTTGTATATCCTATCAGTACCTTATCCTCTTTGGGTGGGCTCCGTATAGTAACGCCGGGGTGACCTGATGGACGAAATATACAAAATGGTAAGCGCCAATGTGAGGAAATACCGGGTTCAAGCCGGTATGACCCAACAGCAACTGGCCGATGCGTTGGACGTCGGGTACGCGTACATTTCCAAGCTGGAGCGGGGCAGAAGCGGAGTCAAATTGGGTACGTTGAACAAAATCGCCGAGGCCTTGAGCGTGTCAATCGGAGATCTGGTGGGGACTCGTCAAGTCTCATCGCGCCACCTTGTTGGAAAAGGGTTGGAGCGCGAAATCTCGCAACTTTCCAGGGGTGACTTAAACCAACTTTCCAGACTGTTCCAACAAGCCAAGAGGTTGCTTTCCTCTCGCTGAACAATCTTGAACGGCGGTTTCCGTTTTATTGTTCACGGATTTTTTCTAAATGGGGCGCCGGCTCAAGGCCTCCTCATCGGCCTCCCCGGTTGGAATATGGTGGACTCTCTTCCGTCCGCCCTACTTCCCACGACAGCCAGGATCCAACCCCACCGCCAACCTCAATCCGCCAATAGCCACGATCATCCACCAACAAAGCGCGCGGCCGATTCCCCGCCTCCTCACGCCGACCAAAACCCCACCCGACCAAACAGAGGAGAGGTAGTTGAACCCACCACGCTGATCCCCTCCACGCAAGGCACGCCCACGCCTTGGGCGGCGGCGCCAAACAGCCTTCGCTTGGGAAACGGCATAGACGGTCAAGGTTGCGCGCTCACATCCTCAGAATCTTGATGGGTCATCTCAAGATTCTTCCGGTGTCAGCGCTCGGGAAGAAGACGTGCATCCTGTCCGCCGGGCTACGAAAAGCATCGCTATCGGCGGCCAGAGTGCAGGCCAAGACCGAAAGCGGTCAATCTTTCGGCCCTTCACTGGCTCTCCCCAGCCCATAAAGACGGCTGGCCGCCAGCAAACGTCCCTTAGAGAAACGCTTTCAGGTCAATCTTAGCCACCGTGTTGGCGAAAGCCCGCGCCCTTGCCAGCCCTTGCCGCCCCCCAACGCCCCCTGCCAACCTGGCTTACCCAACGTCTATGAACTTTATTGAATTGGGGGGCTCAAAGGGCTTCAAAAGGGTTCGCGCGCCAACACGTGGAATGTTTTCCCCCGGCGGCTTCGCAGTTGGGGGAAACACCTTCCCCTACCACGTGCCCGTCCGACCGATACATTTCCAACAGCCATCATCCACTAGCGGCCACCCATCCTTTCCATGGCGTTGTTGGCGCGTGGCACGGTGGCTTTCACTCAGACCGTCAAGGGCATTTATAGCCCCCTGTTTAGGCATATCCCCCAGACGCGAAGGTGACGCCAGAATGGGGTGTGCAATTTTTGAGCAATCTTTCAGACCTTTTTAGACCCTCCGTGACCCTATCTGACCTACGGCCTGAAATAAGATTCCCTTGTCATTCCTCAACTTGCTGTCCTGGCTTGGGAGCGGGACATCCGTTGTTTAGGTTTGCAAAGCAGGCGCTCTACCAACTGAGCTACATCCCCATTAATTAATATTAGGTGATGGGTCCCATTTGGGACTCCATCCCCCTTTAAGTATTCTTCCATTCAATAGAGGTGACAGGTTTTCCCGTCATTCGTTGATATAGTTGCATGGCCAAGGCCAATAATATGAACACGATAATTACCCGAATAAATAATCTCGCTAAAAATCCCACAACTTTCACCACAAATCCACTCAACCACCATAACACCACCGCTAACACTCCTATGGCTATCCATCCTAGCAAGGACATGCCGTTAGGCCCCCAACATCAAGGTCATGACCAATCCGCCACCGACGGGCATCACGAGATTGTCGTCCACCCAATCCCCTGACGCACGCTCAATGACCGAGGCCGTCAATGAACCCGCCAACGAAACAGGCCAAGGCAAAAACCAAATGCTGACAACTACGCAAACTACCAAACATGCCAAACTACTGATCCGACTTTTCGGGTGAGCTTTTTCGTTAAATTCCATGCGCGCCAAGGCCGAAGCGGCATCTCCAAGACTAAGAAACAACATGGAAGGAATCGCCACCTTTTTTTCCATAAATGCCACGCAAATGGTGAACGCCAGCATCGCGTAGAACAATCCCGACAGTCTCTGCACCTCTTTCTGACGATACAATCCCCTGAACCATTTTTGCCATAAATCATTCATCGTCGGACTGAGTAAACGCAAAAATTCCACTAAGGCTTCTAGAATAAGAACCGAAGCCATGACGACCAACATGGTTCGACGATTAAGCCAGAGGTACAACAGAGGAAAAATAGACATACTCATGTGAAAAAGCTTTCGGCGGACCTCAAAAGTGATGGGCACGACCATATATTACCGGATTGGTGGGCCTGTGCGGAATCGAACCACAGACCTTGCCCTTATCAGGGGCA
>OBEQ011506422.1_pt1 | contig 16199 bp, 11 predicted proteins | sample 1670901 | NCBI WGS metagenome assembly OBEQ01 (sample SAMEA104232315, study PRJEB22302) | groundwater metagenome | biome: forest; feature: aquifer; material: groundwater | place: USA | collected 2011-08-07 | depth 5.4 m
ATCTTCCTCGGCAAACTGTTAGAATTCCCCAAGACCGAACTTGAAGTCGTCGCCGTGGATCAGGGCCCCAAAACAAAAATCCGCGAAAGTTTTTACCGCGATGTAGCAAATAAGTCACCGCAAAAAATGAATTCCTACTGGGCCCGTTTTATGTTTACCGGCAAAGGTAATCCGCCTAAAGTTGTTGCTACCAACGAAGAAGTGAAACAAATGGTGGCTGAGAACGTCAATGCCATAGGTTACATAGAACAACAAATGATTGATTCATCAGTTAAGGTTGTTCACTATCTTTCTGTGCATGAGTAAGAACTCCACAAAGGTGTTGCGCTCCACCGTACTCAGCTTGCTGGTGTGCTCGTTACTGTTATCTTCAAGACTAGCCTGGAGTATCGATAACAAGGTTTCTGGTTTTCTCTCTTTCGGTGCCGGTAAATTAGATACGGATGACGCCACTATTTCCGATTACGAAGACAAGTGGAGTTACGAAGTCGACAGTGTTTTCGCACTCCAATTTGAATCACAGTTGCGCGATGATTTATCGGCGACATTGCAAATGGTCGCCCGTGGACATACGCTCGATAAATATGACAATTGGACTCCGCAGGTGGAGTGGGCGTATTTAAATTATAAACTAAATCCCACCTGGCGATTGCGCGCTGGTCGATTGCGCATTCCCTACTTTCGCTTGTCAGATTATCTCGAAGTTGGTTACGCTTATGAGTGGGTAAGACCACCGCTCGATGCCTATCCGTTTCTCTTTGCTAATTTCACCAACCATGATGGCGTTGAACTGTTTCATGTCGGACGCTATTTTGAGAAAGATGTTACGCTGCAACTATTCTATGGCGCCTTCGAAAAAGATACCGTATCCGACGGGCTGGAACTTAATATCGACGTGAATCAGACCACGGGTTTGAATATTACTGTGGGCAATGAGCTTTACACAATTCGTTACAGTTATATCTCCAGTGTTTCTACTTTTAATGTTAAAGAATTGGATTTTCTTACCCAGAGCTTTTCTTCATTTGCCAACGTCGATCCGATTTTTTCACGTATTGGCAACATGTTTCAAATCAACAATGAGCCAGTGAATTATAATGCGATCGGCTTTGTAATTGATTACAATAAATGGCTGCTGCAATCGGATATGTTTATCACCCGCGAGACACATTATTTTATCTCCGATTTTAAAGGCGGATATCTTTCTCTCTCTTATCAATTTGATGTGCTGACGCCCTATATTACCGTTGGCGCCTATGCCGATAAGCAGCCGCAACAGATACTCACGGCAATTACCAAAAGTGAGACGCTGGTGCCAGTGGGGGTCAATCCTGTTCTCGATGTGGTTAGAAGTTTTGGGCGGTCGGCGATTTTGCCCTCGCATTATCAAAACACCCAAGCGATAGGGCTGCGCTATGATATTGCTGACTCTATGGATGTGAAGTTCGAAATTCTGCAGATGAATCCGATTAAAAATACTTGGGGCAATCTTGATGTTGATCTGGCAAGTGCGCCAGAACCTCATTCCGTGAGGTTTTACACTGTCACCTTTGATATGATTTTTTGATTGAGTGTGTTAAACCTAGGTTAAACACTTAGCATTCCTGCATTGAGAGTCAATTCTCTTTTTGTGCGATTAAAATCCGGGTTACATTTCTGCCGTTACTGCACGGGTGACATACAAACTTATTAGGTAACTGTGTTGCTCATCTGCATAAAATAATTGCAAAAAAATTGAATAAAAACTTGAACTCCAAAATTTGTTTATGACAATCTATCAATCATGAACAATGCCATCAAACTAAAAGGGCGGTTATTTAGCTTGTCGCGTATATTTTTGCAAACTAGGCCGGCTACCTTTTTATACTACAATAGATTCACGTAGAATCAGCTTTTAATCAGCTTACCAAAAGGGAAAATTTTTGTTTCGCCACCTAAAACATATTTTGTTCCTTTCACTTTGCTTCATTCTTTATTCAGTGGAAGCATTAACATCAGAAGCGCCGCAAGTTGAATTAAATATCGCGGAGTTGCCACTCGCGGAAGCGCTAAACCAATTAATAAAACAAACCAATATTCAACTGTTGTTCGAATCCAGTTTAGTGGAGGACGTGAAATCAAATGAGTTGGTAGGTTCTTACTCCATAGAAGATGCGCTCGATTTATTGCTCGAGGGAACTGAACTACGTTTTAAACGTATCAATCGAAACATGTATGTTATCTCTAGCAAATCAAGAGCAGAACAATTGACATCAACCGCTGATAGCTCCCGCAACACATCAGGCGATGCTAATAACCTGCCAAACACGAAAACATCATTACCAGAAGTTGTTGTTGTCGGTGAAACCCACCACACTATCAGTCTTCAAGAACCATCAACCGCAACCAAAGTGTTTATCCCAACAATGGAAGTGCCGCGTTCGGTAGAGGGCATCACTGCTGAACTTTTTCACGACCGAGGTAACGCTACACTTGCAGAAGCATTTAGAGATTACTCATCAATTAACATCATCGATGAAAGTGGTTTGATTTATCTGCGCGGCTTTCGTATACATGATCAATCGATTCTTAAAGGAGGATTACCCTCTATAAGTCGTGGTATTACATCTTTATCACTGCAAAATGTTGAAGGCATTGAAGTTGCAAAAGGAGCCAACTCTTCGTTGTATGGTTACGGACAACCGGGCGGAGTGATTAATCTAATTCCTAAAATGCCGAAGTCAAAGCCATTTACTAATCTTAGTGTTAGTTATGGTAACTACGATAACTATTTTGCGGTAGATGCTAATAATCCATTAGATTTGAACGAGAGTATCACGCAACGTTTTAATTTTCTGATTCGGAACGAAGATAAACACAACCAGGATGATGGTTCGATACAACAGATCCAAATCACACCAACATTTGTTTATGAGATGGATGGGGATAAAACCTTGTCTTTAAATCTTGAATATAATCATCAAGAGATCGATGGATTGGATGGGAAGCGGGTATTTGATAGGCCATCGTCTGTATATCGGCCGGCCTTTGATTTTCTTTTTCCTAATCTCGTTGAGGTCCCTTATTATCCCTACAGTGGTTCGGATAAAAAAGATTATCAACAATCAGATTCAGTCGATCTGTGGACGAAATTTAAAGCGCCACTCAACAATACTTGGGATTATAGTGTCGCAGCCTATATAGGGCGCAGTGCTATAGATATCAGAGCGCTCAATGATTTAACGATCCTGAATATGTCATTTTTGGATTTCCGGGATGTGAATAAAATTCGCTTAGTCTATGAGGCTCCCAACATAGCAGGAAATCCTGCCCAGGAAATCATAGAAAAATTTGAGGACCGTTTTTTTGCCACTTACGGTGATCACGTTGCTGATAATGTCGATGTGATTCAGGCCATTTACGGTGAAACGACCACTCCTGTCTGGTCGGATGATAAAACGCGGTTTTACCAGGTGCTTAGTGAAACCAGTCAAGCAGCGGGGCAAGCTGGTTTCGACGTTAATACCCTTGGTGTCATCGATTTCGCTGGGACCACGCATGACCTTGTATTTGGTTGTTCCTATTTACAGCGTCAGTGGCAATTTGAAGGCGTCTCATATTACAGCGGGGAACTCTACAATAAGGGCACAGAACTCATCAATGAGGGAGATCTTATTGCTGGTTTTGGGCTACACCGTTTTTCACAGCTAGAGTGGTATTATCCCTATGGCCCTAGCATTGATAATAAAGGTATCGTATTGCCCGATCAGTTAGCAGCTCGCGCCAATTTGCCGGTCAACAATCGCTACCAGTTAGATCGGCGACAGCCTTATTACGCTGCAGAAGAGGCTACAAAATCACTTGGCTTCTATTTCCAAGACCATATCAGTATAGGCGAGAAATGGCGATTGCTTTTTGCAACTGGCTTTTATAGATATAAGAGAAATTTTTACAACAACATGAACAACGAATATGCTAATGGCATTATTGGAGAACAATGGTCGTTAACCGCTATAGATCAATCATATGTTGATTATAACATGAGTCCCCAGCTTGGGTTGGTTTACCTACTATCAGCTGATCTCTCAATTTACGCCAGTAGCGGTAAGCAATTCGACATCATTAACGGTCTGCAATTGAATGGTAAAGCCGCTGAGCCCGAAGCTACTAACGCAAAAGAACTGGGGGTAAAGTGGTGGCCCTTGAAAGAGTTTAATATTGCTGCGTCGCTGTTTGATATCACCAAGGAAAATTACGCATTTCCTGGTTCCATCAAAAATGGATTTGCGAACATTAGACAAAATGGTTCAATGAGTTCAACCGGCGCTGAAATCAATATGACGGGATTTATCACGCCGCAAATTAAATTATCAGCCAACTATTCTCAATTTAGGCCTAACCTTGGAGGAAATTCCCCTTATTCCCGCTTCAGGCCTAATCTTGAAGACAATACATCTTCTGATGAAGGTTTTTTACAAACCTTACTTAATGATCTACCCAGACAAAGTGGCAGCTTTTGGTTACAGTATCAGACTCAACCTTATGGCAATGGTGGTTGGACTATCGGTGCAGGCCTCAATTATGTCGGCCAACGAGCAAATAGATTACAGGGGATTTTGTTTGATCTTGATAGCTATCTGTTAGCTGACACGGCCATTACCTTTACAAATAAGGATTTTCGAATTGCGTTGAATATTGACAATATTCAGAATAAAAAATGGCTAGTTGGCGCGAGTGCCAAAGTGAATCCGCTACCTGAAAATGCGTCTCTGGTCTCCACACTCTTCCCATACCATATCTCCGCTGGCTACGGCACAAGAGTCCGCCTAACGACGGAATTATTTTTTTAGTCTAATTCGAGTGTCCTTTTTTATATTTTTTTTTTGATCAATTCAGGAGTCTGTGTTGGATAATGAAGTCTTGCGTTTCTTTTCGGTCCAGGCCCAAATCATTTCACATTGAATCGGCTGATTGTCGGTTGAATCCGACACAGTAACCTGCACCGTAGCCTCGCCTTTGGGTGTGGTGCGAATGGCATTGACTTGCTCATCGGTTAACTCGGCCACAGCGGTGATATTCCCCTCGCAGCGCCGAGTGTAATCAATATTCATTTTTTTCAGCAGCACGAGTTTATTGTCGGCAACGTTCATGCCGACGATAAAGCCGGTGGCCGATTCAGCTAACAACGCCATAGCCGCCGCATGAATAGAACCAATATGATTGCGTGTGCGGCGTTTATTGGTCATGGCAAGGGTAGATGTTTTGTAGTTCAGGTTTAGGATCTCAACCCGCGAAGTGCCTGCAAAAGGAATGGCAAGACCAAAAAATTTGCTTAACAATTTTTTTCTCGCCCAATCGGGGCAGCGATTGAGAGTCCCAACAATTCGGCCCAGTCGATTTACTGCTTTCATTTGTAGCTCTGCTTACTTGAAGTGCTTTAAAGGATCGTCGGACGACTGATTTTGCCCGTGATATGCGGCTTCTCGCCCAGACTATCTTGCAACAGAAAACTCACACTGTCTCCTTCGACCGAATAAGCGAGTTCAATGTCGCTGGGCAGAAATATCGGTGTTTTAAAACTAACTTCAATGCTGACGGGTGTGTTACTCACAAATTGATCCAGATGGGCCAAACAAAGCGCCTTCGCCCAGAGCCCGTGGGCAATCTGTTGCTTAAAGCCGAATAACTTAGCTGTGACGGCAAACAGATGAATAGGGTTGAGATCACCGGAAATTCTTCCATATACACGACCAATATTGGCTGGCGCATGAAAACGTGCGCGTTTCAATTGCGCTGAAACTGGCTCGAGTGATTTTTTGCTTTCACTCTTATTCGTCTGTTTGGCGCGTTTCAGGTACTGACTTTTGTTGGTCCAGACAAGCTCTTTATTGATAGTTACTTCGGTGGAAAGAGTAACGACATCTCCCTTGGCGGTTTTTTCAATACCTTCTAATGTCGATTTTAAGTCGAGCACTTCATTTTGTTTGATGCGACGCAATTGGGTGATCTGGTTATTGAGATGAACCATGCCCATCGCTTTATAGGGAAAGTTTTTGTTAACCAGAATTTCCATATGCAGCGGAAATGCCAAGATCTGCGGATAGGTGATGGGCAATAGCCCGTTATCTTTAAAGCCACAGAGTTCGCGATAGGTTGTCAGGCGTTGGCGATCAATTTTAATGCCTGAGAGCGACACGGTTATTGTCGGCAAATCCTGTGTTCTCGTTGCAGGCTTGCGGCGGGTGATAGCACGTCGATAGAGATTTAACATAGAGGGGAAATCAGTTAGCTCGATAGCAGGTGATGTGTGCACAGCGTGTACCTTATGTCAGAGTGACCGAGAAGGCAGTATAACGAGCACATCTCCGCTGACAATTGGCTAAACAGGCACACATTACTCGCTAGACGGGTCAACCAATAGATTGTTTTCAATATGAGTGTAATCTATGATACGTGGCTGAAACTGTTATAGTTTATACAGCTCTCATAAACAACACAGCTCTTATAAATCGTACAATGCAGGAAGATAAGTGAATTGAAGGACTCTGGTATCTTTAGTTTGATGGCCTTTCAGGCGATCAACAGCCTCGGCTACGATGCTGAACGTGTTTTTCAACGTTGTGGGTTAACGCCAGAGCAACTTAACAACCTGGATCTTCGAACGCCACACGAAGGCCAACAAATCTTTTGGCAAGTTTTAGAGCAAGAAACAAACGATCCCCATATTGGTCTACACCTCGGCGAACACCTTCCCCTGTTTCGTGGCCAGGTCATCGAATATCTTTTTTTAAGCAGCTCGACCTTCGGCGATGGTTTGGTGCGAGCCAATAGTTTTATGCGTTTACTCAGTGACGCGGTCACCGCCAAATTGGGTGAGCACCAGGGTGAAGTTTATGTGAATCATAGCTTTGTCAAAGAGTCTCCGCATCAGCTTATCGAGGCGGGCACCGTCGGCATGATTAAGTTTTTTAGTCATGTGACAGAGGGAACATTTAAGGCGACCAAAGTGTGGTTTTCTCACTCTTCTAATCTGCCACTAGACGAGTATGAAAGAATTCTCGGTTGTCCGGTGGAGTTGAAAGCGGTGGAAAACCGCATTTTCTTTAAAAAGGAAGTTCTCAAATTCCCCTCCAGCCACGCAGAACCGGAATTACTCAAGCTCCACGAAAAATACGCCAACGCTCACCTGGCGCGGCTGGAAAAACAAGATCTGGTATTGCAAGTTAATCGCGTCATCGCAGAACTGTTGGAGAGTGGTGATGCCAGTCTCGAGTCGGTTGCGGCAAAGCTCGGGATTAAACCGCGCAATCTGCGCAGCCGCTTATCAGACGCCAATACCAATTTTAATCAAGTGATGGCGGACTACCGATGTTATCTGGCAAAACGCCTGCTGGCGCGAACTGACGAATCGATCGATGAGATTGTCTACTTAACGGGATTTTCTGAGCCGAGCACGTTCTACCGCGCCTTTAAACGCTGGGTGGGTATGACGCCGATTGAGTACCGAAAAATGAAGAAGCTCGCAGCGCAATAGCAAAAAATAGCTTTTATAAATTGTTATCCTTGAGCACAAAACAGCTATTTTGTTTCTTTAAACAAGCGCTTTTCCAGTGACTAAATAGCTGCTACGCTATCCATGCATTTAAAAATACAGCAAGAGAAATTAATGACTAGATTTCAGTCGTTAGATTTTTCTTAATGGGTGACTAGGGTTCCGGTTCAGATTAATAACATCTGAGCGTCTGGTCCGAGAGTTGCCGACCTCTCTTTCTTATTGTGTTCGTCGTAAGGTTGGGGTTACACGGAGGGACAAAAGCCCGGGAGATCAAGTAATTGATTTCCCTTGCGCATGTATTTCTTGTGACCGACTCTTGTGACCGACAACAAAACAGATGGAGAGAGACAATGATGAAATCCCTTCCCAAGTTGGCAAAGCTGACAAGTATGTTAAGCCTAGCCGTTTTAGTATTTAGCCTTGCCGCAACCAGCCATTCCGCTTTCGCAGTCGAGAAAAATAAATTTCGTGTCGCCTGGACCATCTATGTCGGTTGGATGCCCTGGGATTACGGCGCTAGCGCTGGCATCGTAAAAAAATGGGCGGACAAATACGGCATCGAAATCGACGTCGTGCAAATCAACGATTATATCGAATCTATCAACCAATATACCGCAGGTGGTTTTGATGGTTGTGTGATGACAAACATGGATACCCTAACCATTCCCGCCGCCGGCGGAGTGGATTCCACCGCGTTAATCGTTGGCGATTTCTCCAATGGCAACGATGGGATTATTTTAAAAGATAAATCGTCCTTAAAAGATATCAAAGGGCAGAAGGTAAACCTGGTTGAATTGTCTGTTTCCCACTACCTATTGGCTCGCGCACTTGATACCGTAGGCTTAAAAGAAAAAGACTTAACCGTGGTGAACACCTCTGATGCCGACATTGTTTCCGCATTTACCAGCAAAGACGTGACTTCCGTAGTGACTTGGAATCCGTTGCTCTCCGAAATCGACGCTATGCCGAACACGAATAAGGTATTTGACTCGTCGAAGATCCCCGGCGAAATCATTGATCTGATGGTGGTAAACACCCAGACACTCAAGGACAACCCCAAACTCGGCAAAGCCTTAACCGGTGCCTGGTATGAGATTATGGGCCTTATGTCGAAGGACGACGCGACCGCCATAAAAGCCAAAACGCAAATGGCTGTAGCATCTGGCACCGATTTACCCGGCTTTAACGCACAACTTGCTACCACCAAAATGTTCTACACCGCAAAAGATGCTGTCATGTTTACCCAATCTGCCGACCTACCTAAAACCATGAAAAGCGTTGCCAAGTTTTCGTTTGATCACGGCTTGCTGGGCGAAGGCGCTGCCGATGAAGGTTTCATCGGCATGGAATTTCCTGGCGGCCAGAAGCTCGGTAAAACAACTAATGTGAAACTGCGCTTCACCGATGAATACATGAAGATGGCGGCAGAAGGTAAGTTGTAAGAAATTTTGTGAACTAAAATGTTTTGGCTTTCTCGTCGGGTGCCGCAGCAGTACCCGACGAACGCGAAAAAACTCTAAATAAAGAATACTGAATTCCTTTTTATGAAACGTTTAATAAACTACAAGCCTTCGCCCATGTCGCAAATGTGGCTGGGATTATTGCCCTTTATTATTTTGCTATTCCTCTACATCTATGCATCCGACTTAAGACTCACGGCAAATCCTGACGACAAACTGTTGCCAGCATTTGCCACCTTGGGGGATTCAATACATCGACTAGCGCTGGAAGAAAACCAACGCTCCGGAGCAATCTTACTCTGGTCAGATACTGCAGCGAGTTTAAAACGCCTAACATTGGGTATCGGCATAAGCGCCTTTCTCGGCCTGGTCGTCGGCATAGCGACTGGTGCTATGCCATTGTTGCGAGCAAATTTATCGCCATTGGTTGCCGTGCTTTCTATGGTGCCGCCGATGGCTTTGTTGCCGATTCTATTTATCGTGTTTGGTCTGGGTGAAGTCTCCAAGGTAGTGCTTATCGTTATTGGCATCGCTCCTTTTATTATGCGCGACATGTCGCAGCGCGTTATGGAACTGCCCAAAGAGCAGCTCATAAAAGCGCAAACCCTGGGGGGATCAACTTGGCTGATTATCCTCAGAGTTATTCTGCCGCAAATTTTACCGCGCTTGATTGATGCTGTGCGTTTATCACTGGGCGCGGCCTGGTTATTTCTCATCGCTGCAGAAGCCATCGCGTCGACGGATGGTTTAGGCTATCGCATTTTTTTAGTGCGCCGTTATTTATCAATGGAGATCATATTGCCCTATGTGGCTTGGATCACTTTACTGGCTTATTTGTTTGATCTCGTTATGCGGCAATTCTCCAAACGCTGCTTCCCTTGGTTTGAAGGCGGCGCAAAGGCATGAGTTATATAAAAGCCAACAATGTGTGGATGGAATACGGTAAGCATGTGGTATTGGAACGCCTCAATCTCACGGTAAATCGCGGTGAGTTTTGTACCATTGTCGGTACATCTGGCTGCGGTAAAACAACGTTTTTGCGCATGTTGTTGGGGGAGGAAACGCCGACGCGAGGACAAATTATTCTAGACGGCAATCCACTTCCAGCGGAACCCGATGAGCATCGCGGTATTGTGTTTCAGCGTTACTCGGTTTTTCCCCATCTTACGGTGTTGAATAATGTCATGCTCGGCATCGAGTTTGAACGCAATCGGTTCTTCGGAAAATTATTTGGCAGTAAACGCCGACAGGCGCAAGCAGAAGCGATGGTGATGATCGAGCAGGTAGGTTTAACCAATGCTAAAAATAAATTCCCCCATGAACTTTCTGGCGGCATGCAACAACGTTTAGCGATCGCGCAATCATTGGTAAAAACACCGCGCATTCTCTTGCTAGATGAACCCTTCGGTGCGCTTGACCCAGGCATTCGCGCCGACATGCACGAATTGATTTTAAATTTATGGCAGAAAAGTCAGTTGACCATTTTTATGATCACCCATGATTTAAAAGAGGGGTTTCATCTCGGCAGTCGCCTGCTGGTGTTTGATAAGTTGCGCAATGATCCACAAGCCCCCGAAGCTTTCGGCGCAACAATCACCTACGATTTGCCTTTGGCATCGCGCCGCAACGGCGTATTGAAAGAGATTGATGAATCCATCACGGAAACTGCCCGGCAGCAGGAGAAGCATCAGTTGGTCTAACTGGTGAAGAAAACTGGCGAAGAGAAGAGTTATGACGAATTCTGCAATACTTTATGAAGATACTATTCCGGGCGGCTGCCATTGGTCGTTCACCATGAAACGCGGCCACATCCTTCGATTGATTGATCACGAAGGCGGTGCCAATGTTGGTATGCTTTTTTATAATCCCTACAGTCCTTTGGAGCGCTATAACGCGCCCGACACATTAAAGTGTCAGCACACATTCAAATTAACCCAAGGTAACTGTCTTTACTCCGATATGGGGCGAGTGTTCTGTTCCATCGTCACCGATAGTCTGGGGTGGCACGACTCAGCCATGGGCACGTGTAATAAAGCCTTGGTTACAAAAAAATGGGGCGAATTATCTTACCAACAGGCGCGCAATGATTTTATTCGCAATGGTCGCGATAGTTTTCTCATCGAATTAGCAAAATATGGTTTAGGTAAAAAAGATCTCACAGCCAATCTGAATTTTTTTAGCAAAGTGACAACGGATGAAGCAGGTAACACGATCTACATGACCGATCACAGCAAAGCTGGCGATTATGTCGATTTACGGTTTGAAATGGATACGCTAGTTATTTTGCATACCTGTCCACACCCATTGAATCCCGCTACAGAGTATCCGCGTTGTCCGGTGACATATCAGTTTATTACCGCAGATCTGGTCGCTGAAAACGACGAGTGCAAAAATTCTCGCGCGGAAAATCAGCGAGGTTTTATCAACAACTACCTCTACCATTTATCGCGCTAAGGGGCTGGTAATGATCAAAACAAGTTTGTTCGATGTAAAAGATGCCTGCTACAAAAAAGTGGTGCCTGCCGGCGACTACTGGATGCATGTCGTCAAACAAGGCCAAACCTTGCGTATTTTAGATCTCGAAGGTAACCAGGCGGCGGATACTTTATTTTACAGTGCTGCGGATCCCACTGAACGCTACAGCGCAGTGGATACGATTCGCGAACAGGGCAATGTCTATCTCACCGCAGGAACTAAATTGCTCTCCACGGAAGGCAATGAAATGTTAGAAATCACCGCAGATACCTGCGGCCGTCACGACACCCTGGGCGGCGCTTGCGCCACTGAGAGCAACACCGTGCGTTATGCACTGGCAAAAAAATGTATGCACGCCTGTCGCGATAGCTGGTTATTGGCGGTGGCGGAGAACGATCACTTTGGCATGACCAAAAGGGATATCACCCACAACATCAATTTTTTTATGAATGTACCGATCACACCGGATGGCGGACTGAGTTTTGCCGACGGCATCAGCGATGCCGGAAAATATGTCGAGCTGTTGGCGAAGATGGATGTGATTGTGATGATATCGAACTGTCCGCAATTGAATAATCCCTGTAATGCCTACAATCCAACGCCGGTTGAGGTCATTATTTGGGAGTGACGGCGAGAATGAGGTACAGGGACGACCCTGTGCCTCAATCAATAATGCGGGACGGCCCGCCCTGGTTTTTAAGAACGCGGCAAAATACGTAGGATGGGTGGAGCGAAGCGTAACCCATCAGTTAGCAAATTAAAATCGATGGGTTACGCTTCGCTCCACCCATCCTACAACTAGACCGTACTAAATAATTGCAGCCAAATTTCTTAAGAATTAAGACGTAAAAACGGTGATTACAAATCATGTTCAACAAAGTACTCATTGCCAATCGAGGTGCGATCGCAACCCGCATCATCCGCACCCTAAAAAAATTAAATGTCACCTCAATCGCAGTTTACGCCGAAGCCGATGCCGATTCACTCCACGTCCAACAGGCCGATGAAGCCTATTCCTTGGGAGACGGCAACGCGGCCGAAACCTATCTCAATCAAGAAAAATTAATCGCGATTATTCACCAGAGCGGTGCCGAGGCAGTCCATCCCGGTTATGGCTTTCTCAGTGAAAACCCTAGTTTTGTCGAACGTCTGGAAAAAATCGGCGTGGTATTTCTCGGCCCAACCACCGCGCAAATGGAGACCTTTGGCCTTAAACACACGGCCCGAGCGGTAGCAAAAACAGCGGGCGTGCCTTTATTACCTGGCACTGATTTAATTGCCGATCTCACCGCGGCGATAACCGCAGCCGAGCAGATCGGTTATCCCGTAATGCTCAAGAGCACTGCCGGTGGTGGCGGTATCGGTATGCAACGTTGTTATAGCGCTGAAGAACTCAGTCTTGCGTTTGAATCGGTCAAACGCTTAAGTGCGAATAATTTTGCCAACGACGGTGTGTTTCTGGAGAAGTTTGTCGAAAACCCCCGCCATATCGAAGTGCAAATATTTGGTGACGGCAAGGGCGGAGCGATCGCCTTGGGGGAGAGAGATTGCTCCTCCCAGCGCCGCAATCAAAAGGTGATAGAAGAAGCACCGGCGCCCAATCTCAGTGAAGCACTGCGCGCGCAATTACACGATGTTGCGGTAAAATTAGTGCAGACAGTAAATTACCGCAATGCCGGTACGGTGGAGTTTGTTTACGACCAGCAGGCAGAAAAATTTTATTTCCTCGAAGTGAATACACGCCTGCAGGTAGAACACGGCGTTACCGAAGAGATTTTTAATATTGATCTGGTGGAGTGGATGGTCAAACTCGGCTGTAACGAATTGACCGAGCTAAGCGCTCTGCAAAAAGATTTAAATCCCCAAGGACATGCAATTCAAGTTCGAATCTATGCCGAAGATCCGCATAAATCCTTTCAGCCCTGTGCTGGATTACTCAGTCATGTCCAGTTGCCGCAAGGGGCGGGGATTCGCATTGAGCATTGGATCGAAGCGGGTGTCGAGGTTACGCCACTGTACGATCCCCTATTGGCTAAAGTTATCATCAAGGCAGATACCCGCGAGCAAGCAATCGAAAAACTGGCTCGCGCCTTGAGTGATCTCAGCATCTACGGCATTGAAACCAACACCAACTATGTGCGAACTGTTTTACAGACTGACCTGTTTCAACAAGGGCGCATCCACACGCGTTATCTTAACGATTTTAAATACGCACCCAATACTATTGATGTGATCTCGCCTGGCACCATGACCAGTATTCAAGATTATCCAGGACGTGAAGGCTATTGGAATATAGGTGTGCCCCCGTCCGGTCCCTTTGATGATTGGTCATTTCGTTTGGGCAATCGTTTACTTAACAATGAGCCCACGGCTGCGGGATTGGAAATTACGCTCAATGGTCCGACCTTGCGTTTTAATCGCGCCATGACACTGGTCTTAACCGGCGCTAAATTCGCTGTCACCTTGAATGATCATGGCGTCGATTTTTGGCAACCGTTCAGCGTGCACAGTGGTGATACGCTAAAAATCGGTAAGGTCGCGAATGCTGGAGCGCGGGCTTATCTACTCGTGCAAGGCGGGTTATGGTGTCCAGATTATTTAGGCTCCAAGTCGACATTTACCTTGGGACAATTTGGCGGCCACGCTGGCCGCGCGTTGCGGGTCGGGGATGTGTTACATCTACCTGAAGTGAACAACATCACCCAGTCGCCGACCAGCATGCCATCTGCGCTGCAGCCTACAATCACCCGCGAATGGGATCTGCATGTTATCTATGGCCCCCACGGTGCACCGGACTTTTTTACGCCTAAAGATATCACCACATTTTTCGCGCATCAGTGGGAGGTACACTACAACTCCAGTCGCACTGGGGTTCGATTAGTTGGGCCTAAACCAGAATGGGCGCGAACTGATGGCGGCGAAGCCGGCATGCATCCCTCCAATTTGCACGACAACGCCTATGCATTGGGTACAGTTGATTTCACCGGTGATATGCCGGTAGTTCTCGGTCCGGATGGGCCTTCGCTGGGCGGATTTGTCTGCCCAGCAACGGTGGTAAAAGCCGAGCGATGGAAACTCGGGCAATTAAAAGCCGGTGACAAAATTCGTTTTCATCCGGTGACGCACCAAACGGCGGTTGAACTGGAAAAAGCGTATGAGCAGTCGCTCGAACAGCTAATCCCTTTGGCTAATAATATGTCTCACGTAATTGAGGAGACAACATTAACGTCGCCTATTATTAGACGATTGCCTGCGGTAGTCGATCGTCCCGAAGTAATTTATCGACCCTCGGGCGATAAATATCTGCTGGCCGAATATGGCGATCTGGTTCTCGATATCAATCTGCGTTTTCGCGTTCATGCGTTGATGCTAGCGTTGCAACAGCAAAACATCCTCGGTTTAAAAGAGTTGACGCCGGGCATTCGCTCATTGCAGATTCATTACGATAGCTTGCAGTTGTCACAAGACACTTTGTTGAATCTGCTAGAAGAAACAGAAAAAAAACTTGGCGATATCGACCAATTAACAGTGCCGGCCAGAGTGGTTCATCTGCCACTGTCGTGGAATGATTCTGCCTGCACCCAAGCGGTCGAAAAATATATGCAATCGGTGCGCAAAGACGCGCCCTGGTGCCCGAGTAATCTTGAGTTTATTCGCCGCATAAACGGCTTGGATACGGTCGCCCAAGTCAAAGAAATTGTTTTTAACGCCAATTATGTAGTGATGGGTCTTGGTGATGTATACCTGGGCGCACCGGTCGCCACACCACTGGACCCACGCCATCGTCTGGTCACCACAAAATATAATCCTGCTCGCACTTGGACGGCGGAAAATTCCGTGGGCATCGGCGGTTCTTATCTCTGCGTCTACGGCATGGAAGGCCCAGGTGGTTACCAATTTGTGGGCCGTACTTTGCAAATGTGGAATCGCTACCGGCAGACCCAAGAATTTACCCAGCCCTGGTTATTGCGCTTCTTCGATCAAATTAAATTTTTTGAGGTAAGTCACGATGAGCTATTACAGATTCGTCGCGATTTTCCCAAAGGCATGTATCCGTTAAAAATTGAGGAGAGCGCTTTTAGCCTCAAGCAATACAACGACTATTTAACGGCAAATAAACTGGCAATCGAGGATTTCACTCAGCAACGACAAACCGCCTTCGATGCTGAATTGAAGCGTTGGGTCGAGTCTGGACAGATCAATTTTGAAAGCGGCCAAGATATCGCGAACGATATAGGCGCAGAAGAGATCCTGGCTGACAACTGTGTTGCTATCGAAAGTCATGTGGCGGGCAATATCTGGAAGGTATTGGTTAAACCCGGCGATGTTATTCAAGAGGGACAACCCCTCGTGATTATTGAATCGATGAAGATGGAAATTGATGTGGTGTCGCCGGTGTCCGGTGTGGTCACCACTGTAGTCAAAGGCGAGGGCAGCCAGGTGGCAGCAGGACAACGGTTATTAGTTCTCACATTAGCGCTTGAGGAAAATTAAAGTGAACTTACAAGAGATCGCGTTAGATATTGCAAATTTACGCCGACATTATAGCGCCGGTGACTTTACACCAGAAGTGTTAATCGATGCCCTACTTGCTAAAAGCGCAAACTATTCTACCAATCCGTTTTGGATTACGCGGCTGAGCAAAACTGATCTGCAGCCCTACCTGGATAATTTAAAAAATCGCACCGTAGCAGAGCTGCCGCTCTACGGCATTCCGTTTGCACTGAAAG
>OBEQ010666768.1_pt1 | contig 16197 bp, 24 predicted proteins | sample 1670901 | NCBI WGS metagenome assembly OBEQ01 (sample SAMEA104232315, study PRJEB22302) | groundwater metagenome | biome: forest; feature: aquifer; material: groundwater | place: USA | collected 2011-08-07 | depth 5.4 m
AGTTTTCAAGTTACGATGACCCGCCAGGAGGATGTCTTTATCACGTTAGCGGATCGTGTGGCGCTGGCGAACCAAGTGGGGGCGGATCTTTATGTGAGCATCCATGGTAATTGGAACCCTTCCTCCAAGGCTTCCGGCACTGAAGTGTATATTTTTAATTTTTACGCTTCGAACAAAGAAGCCAGCGAGGTGGCTGAACGAGAAAACGAGGGCATGGAAGGCGGCGCCCTCGATACCATTCTTCGCGATCTCAGCAAGCGGTCTGACGATGAAGTCAGTATTTTGGCCGCGGGCCATGTATTGGATGCCCTGCAATCAAAAATTCCGTTCCATCACCGCCATCAAGATATTTTACGAGCGCCGTTTTTCGTCTTGTCCCACGCGAATATGCCGGCGATGCTCGTAGAAGTGGGGTATCTCAGTAATCCCAAGGAATTGAAGATGATGAAAAAGGAAGACACGAGGGATCAGATGGCCGAAGCTCTGCTCCAAGGGGTATTAGCCTACAAAGAAGCGCTCGAACGGGGGAAAGTCACCGCCACCAAGTGACGGCCGTGTTGTCCGTGGCCGAGCGTCTCCAGGACGTTCAAAGAAAAATTCATGAAGCGACCCGGCGAGCCAATCGCGATCCGGAAGTCGTTCGCCTCGTGGCGGTTTCGAAAGGGATCAGCGCCAATCGGTTAACCGAGGCTGTCCGCGCGGGCGTGAAAGACGTTGGGGAAAATCGAATTCAAGAAGCCAAGACAAAAATACCTCTCATTTTGACGCCTGTGGAATGGCACCTTATCGGACATCTTCAGACCAACAAAGTTCGGGATGCCGTGAAGTATTTTTCCTTGATACAGTCTATAGACCGCATGGAATTGGCCCAAAAACTCTCCCAAGAAGGACAAAAACAGGGCAGAGAAGTTCAAGGTCTGATCCAAGTCAACGTCGCTCAGAAGGCCACTCAGGGGGGATTTTCGGTTGAAGAGGTTCCGGATGCCGTGACGGCGCTCTCGAACCTTCCGTCACTCCGGCTTCGTGGGCTCATGATGATTGCCCCGTTTGTGGATGATCCCGAGGAAGTTCGTCCAATTTTCCGCACGATGAAGAATTTATTTGATCGTATGTCTTCTCTTAACTCTGAACTCTTAACTCTTAACTCTTGGAACTGCTTGTCCATGGGCATGTCCCATGATTTTGAGGTGGCGATCGAAGAGGGGGCCAATATGGTCCGTATTGGCACCGCTATCTTTGGCGAAAGATCGCAAGTGAATAGCTAATGAAACCGGTCATCGGGATTACTTGCAGTGATAACGTTACGGCAGGGAAACCAATTATGGGAGTCAAAATGGATTACCTGCGAGCTGTGGAAGCCGCTGGGGGCGTTCCCGTGTTGCTATCACCAACTGATCCCAAGAGCCTTCCTCAATTATTGAAAAATGTCCAAGGCGTCATCATAACGGGGAGCGACGATATTCACCCCAAGCACTATGGACAGCCCGTCGCAGCGAGGCTCGCCCTACGGGGGCGGCCGGTTATGGGAAAGCACGTTTTTATGACAGAGTCGCGCTTTCAATTTGAGTCCGCCCTGGTTCGTCATGCGGCCCGCATCCGGCTTCCGGTGTTAGGCATCTGCGGCGGCTTGCAAATGATGAACGTGGTATGGGGCGGTACGCTGTTTCAAGATCTCTCGATGGCGGGAGTAAGGACGGATCGTCATGTGAAAGGTCGTCATCCGGTCACGTTATTGAAGGGGTCCCGTCTGGCGAAGTGGATGGGCCGACGGGAAATTTCTGTGACCACCCACCACCATCAGGCTGTGGAACGGTTGGGCGAAGGATGGCGGGTCACGGCCTTGTCTCCGGATGGCGTGGTCGAGGCGGTTGAGCAGACGGGTCATATTCCTCAAGTGGGGGTCGAGTGGCATCCTGAAATGGATTGGCGTCTTCCGCTTCATCTGAAACTCTTCAAGGGGTTCGTGACATTGACACAAAATCGGGGCCTTTGGTAGGGTAAGACGATGGCCAAAGAACCCAAAGCCGTGGTGGAGGTGTATGAGCTCATGCGCCGGATCCAACATGAGGAAAAAGTGAGCCAGGAAGAAGTGGGCTATCACCTGGGCCGAGCCATAAAAAATAAGGACAGTCGCGGCAAATGGATCCGCCGGGAAATAGACACCCGAAAAGGCACCGAGGCCATGTCGGTCCTTGAAATTGATACGGAAAAAAGCCTGGTGGGATTACGGTTAAGTACCCAGCCAAAAAAGAAACAACCTACATAGCCGTCGCCCTCATTCTTGGAGGGTGCTGGATATACACCGTGGAACCGACCATTTCCACTGGGGACATCGGAGAGCTGACCGCCGCCGCTTACCATCTTGGCGTGGCCCATCCACCCGGGTATCCCATTTCGTCCGTCTGGGCGCATCTTTTTCAACTGGTGCCGATTGGCAACATCGCGTTTCGTTCCAATCTCGCCTCGGTGTGGTCCACGGCCATCGCCGCGGTGTTGTTGGCCGCAGCCGCGTGGCGGGTGACTTCCGGACAACCCTATGCCAAATGGATGGTCGGCGGATTAGTGATCGCCTGGGGATTGAGCGAGCGCGTGTGGGGTCAAGCCGTCGAAGTGGAAGTCTACGCGCTTCAGACGTGCTTAGCGGCCACCGTTTTTTGGGGGATCATTCGGGCGGATCGCATACCTTCCGCCTGGCATGGGGTGGGCGTCCTGCTGGGTTGCGCGATGATTCACCATCCGCTTTCGTGGTTTTGGACGCCCGTCGTCGTGTACCTTTGGTGGAAATCGAAACATCGGTTGGGAGAAGGATGGAAATGGTGGCCGGCATCGGTGGCGTTGGGATGGATGTGGTGTATTTTTCTGCCGCTTCGGGCATTGTCGTATCCGGAAATGGATTGGGCCCATCCTACGGGTTTGGGCGAGGTATTGAGTCATGTGTTCAGAAGTCAGTATGGCCAGATTCAGGGTCCTGTCAGGGGAGCGGCCTCGTTCGCCAAGCAGATCGGATGGTATGTCGAGTGGTTGAACGCTCAATGGCCTTGGTGGAGCTGGGCCATAGCCGCATGGGGATGGTGGCGGCTGAAGCAGATCGCGCCCCGGCCAGCATGGGTATCTTTATGGTTATTCGGAATGACCAGCGTGGGCTTGATCATCGCCTTAAACCCAGCGGGAGGGCCAACGGCCAATTATCTTAATCGAGAATTTTTTGTAGTCACGTCGATCGTGGTGGGTGCGTGGATACTTTCGGCGCTCATGGAATGGAAAGTTATGGGCGTCGCCGTGGCTCTGGTTTTATGTCTGGTTCAGTGCTGGCCTCCCATTGAAGCCCAAGGGGCGGTGGCGTATTGGTATGCCCGGAATATCCTGGGATTGGTGGAATCCCACGCGGTCCTTTTTGCGGCGGGAGATAAGGGGGTGATTCCCTTGGCGTACCTTGCAAAAGTGGAGGGGTGGCGACCGGACATCACCATGATCGATGACATCGGTTGTGTTTTTGGAAATATTTACGGAGAAGATTTTTTGGCTTTGAGCGCTGAAACCCAGGAAGCCAGAAGAACGGCGGCTCAGCAAAGGGTGTTGGCGGATTCCAGTGACCGCCCGGTATTTACCATGGAAGGCAGTCATCTCTATCGTTCCGCCACACGCTTTACCTCGTACGGATTTGTCCAGAGATTGGATCGGTCTGAGCGGGTCGCGCCGGGATATGAAATGGCTTTACGGCGATGTTGGATGGATCCGGCATGGGAATCCGCCGGGGATTACATTGCCCGGGATATGGTGGCGGAATACCATTATTTAAAGGCGGAAGATGCCGAGAAAAAAGGGTTAAGGGACGCGGCCAAAAGGGAATACCGCATCGCCGAGCGCGTGGCCGAAGACGTGCCATGGGTAAAAACCAAAATCGCACGAAAGTTTTCTGAACAAGCCGATAATACCGAAGAGGGCGTTCGTTTGGCGGAGGAGGCGGTGCGTTTGGATCCTTCAACCCCGCAAGGCCACAATAGCTTGGGATTAGCCTACATGGATGCCAAGCGGATAGATGACGCCATGGTGTCATTTCGTAAGGCGTTGGACCTCCAACCTCATTTTACGGAGGGGCATAATAATTTGGGTAATGCCTATTTGGCCAAAGGGATGAACAAGGAAGCGAGGGCCGCTTATGAGCGAACCCTCCAATTGGATCCGGGGCATATTCGGGCGCATAACAATCTGGGTATTTTGCTGTTTAGGGAAGGAAAATTTATAGAGGCCATTCGCGAATTTGAGCAGGCGGTGAAATTGGATCCCGCGTACGTCAACGCCCACAGCAATTTAGGTTCGGCCTATTATAAAGTCGGAAAAATTCCTGAAGCGGTGCGGGAGTGGGAATTCGTGTTGAAGCTTGATCCGCGTCACGCTGAGGCCCGTCAAAATCTCGAAGTCGTCAGACAAAAATGATCGCGTTATTGTTGTTGGGAGTCTTTGCGGTATTTATGTCGACGATGGCGCCCTCCGTGACGGTGGGAGACAGCGGTGAACTCGTGACCGCCGCCTATTCCATCGGCGTCGCCCATCCACCGGGATATCCCCTCTACGTCATCCTGGCAAAATTGGCTTCGGTCATCGTGCCCTTCGGTAGTATCGCTTTTCGGATAAACGTGTTTTCCGCCATCTGCGGCGCGGCCGCGGCGGCGGTCGCGGCCGTCTGGTTGAGTCGGTTGGATCCATTGTCGGATAAGCGGCACAGCGCCTCCGGCGCCTCAGGTGCCAGGAGCACTGCGAGTGGCCGGTTGAACGGTTTGGTGGCGGCGTTGGGAGGCGCGATGGTGGCCTTCGCTCGGACGTTATTTCAGCAAGCCATCATGGCGGAAGTGTATACCCTGTTGATGTTGTTAATCTTGGTGTTGTTTTGGGTGTTTGAAAAAATGTCCCATCGTCCTGTGGCCTATAGTGCGTTGGCGGCTTGTGCGATGGGTTTGTGCCTGATGCATCATCAAAGTACCGCGCTACTCTTACCTGCTTTCGGATTGATGGCGTGGCGATGGAGGTCGGAATGGTCTTGGGAAAAAATTGCGGAGCAATTTTTGCTGGCGGGGTTAATGGGATGCTTGTTTCTCATGTTGCCTCTCAGATCATTGGCGAATCCGGATTTGGATTGGGGAAATCCTGAAACTCTCTCGAATTTTTTACACACGATCTTGCGGCGCCAGTACAAAGTTACCACGGGGGAAACACGACATGTGGCCGAATGGTTCGGTCAACTTGCCGTTTGGCTGAAGTGGCAAGTGGGGGAAATGGGATGGGAGGTTATCATTTTAGCCATCCTAGGATTCTTTTATTGCGGATTGGGGATTGGGGATTGGGGATTGTCAAAAACAATCGTCAATCGTCAATCGACATTCGGCAATCGAGAGGATGGTTGGGTAATGTTGATGTTATGGGTGGGCGTGGGCGTGGGGGTATGTGCCGTTGGGAATTTCCGGCTCATGGCGTTTGATAAGGAAGTGGTCGAAGTATTTTGGATTCCCTGCAATATCGCAATGGCGTGGTGGGTCACGGTGGCGGCCAAACGTCTGGCGGGAAAGGTGGGATGGATGGCACCGATAGGTCTCGCGGCATTGTTGGGTTGGCAGGGGTGGGCGAACGCGGCCTCGTTGAAACATCTGAAAGAGCCCATGGGGTATTGGCACGGGGAAAATATGTTGAAGGTGCCGGAACACCCCTTCTGGCTGTTTGTCGCAGCGGAGGACAATGACATTTTTCCGGTGGCCTATGGTGTGTTGGTGGAGGGGCGCGGCGATCGCCAACGCGTATTGGACGATCTCGGTTGCGTCATTACTCGGGCCTACGGCGATGATTTTAAGTGGCTTACCGAACCGGAACAGTTGTTGCGCATGAAGAAGCTTCAAGGGGCGATCCTTCAACAGTCCGCGGATCCGAAATACTTCACCCTGGCGGCCCATATGGGCAATATCGTGTTGGAATTACCTGATCAAGGTTTCATGCCTGTGGGATTGCTCTATCGAGTCGTCGAGGTGGAAAAAGGATGGCAGGGCCAACCAATGCAGGGGCGCCAATTGACGGATCGGTTATTGGAGTCGAGGGGTTTGGCTCGCGAAGCTTGGCGGCGATACGCCACCGTCTCCGACGCCACGGGAGAGGTGATGGTGGGTTGGGATGTTTTTTCAAGAACCGTCGTGGGCCGATATACGTACATGTTATCCGAGCATGAGTTAGCGGCGGGACGTCCCGCTTTAGCATTGCGTTGGGGGCGTCAAACGGCTTTGCTCGGATATGACATTAGTTGGATGCATAATAGTTTGGGAAATTTGTTCGCCCGTTACGGATTTAGGGAATTTGCGATGGCGTCGTACCGCCGGGTCATTGAATTAGAACCTAAACGGGCCGAACCCCATACCAATCTCGGGGGGATATTTTTGGGTGAAGGCAGGAATGACGATGCCATCCGAGAGCTGACGTTGGCCATTCAAAAAAACCCTTCGTTTATCGCGGCCTACACCAATTTGGGGGTGGCGTATAAAAATAAGGGGGATTCGGAAACCGCCAAGAAAGTCTGGCGCCAAGGCTTGGTCATCGATCCGGACAACGTCCCGTTGCGATTAAATTTAGAGCGCACTCCCTAGGGAGATGTGCGCGTGATATAATTATTTTGTGAGTATTTCCAAGGAGTTTAGCGTGTTATTCGCCATGATGTTCTTTCTGCACATTGAAGCGTTCTCGGCAGAAGCTCCGACGGTGGCGGTGACTGAAGAAGCGAAGCTGGATCCTAAGGAGGTGGCGAAGGCCGAAGAATTGGTAAGTAGCGCTAAGAAAAGCGCGGAGAAGGGGGATCGTGAAGGCGCGTGGAAGTTTGTCCAGGAATCCGTGAGTCTCTACAGCGGATTAGCCGAGGCGCATGAGTTGCGGGCGGAATTGGCGGTGGGATTCAAGAAAAATGATGAGGCCATTCAAGCCTACCGGGCATTTTTGAAACTGATGCCCCAACGGGATGATGCAAGAAAGCGGTTGGGAAACGTTTTGATGCGGCATCAGCGTTATGCGGAGGCGGTGGTTGAATATGATGTGGTATTGAAGGGCGCTCCTGAGGAAACGGCCGTCCGGTACAATATGGCGCGGTGCCAGGCTATATCGGGAAAGAACAAGGAAGCGTTGGCCTCGCTTAAATTATGCGTGGAGAAGAATCCTCAATACCGTCAAACCGCGAACGGCGATCCCGCGTTTGGTAAACTCAAAGCGGATCCAAAATTCCAATCCCTGATCAGCCAGTAGCGGGCGCACGTTTTCACGCCGTTTTCACGCCGTTTTCACGCCGTTTTTGTCAGTTAGCGATGCCAAGTATTCGGTATAATAGGGCGGTGGAGAAAAAGGGCGCACGACGGATTTTGCTGAACCGCCAAGAGAGTCAAGATGAGCTATATTATTGCCAGCTTACTCCATTGCAACGATGGGACATGGTTCAACAATTGAGAGATTTGGCTTGCGGATGGTTAAAAGGATGGCGAAGTGAACGTCGAAAAGGATTTCGAAGAGTTTTTCGCGTTATTAAACAAGCATAAAGTTCGTTATTGCGTGGTGGGCGCCTATGCGGTGGCCTACCACGGGATGCCGAGGGCGACCGGTGATATAGACGTGTTAGTCGAGCCGGACCTTGAAAATGCCAAAAAAATTATCCGGGCGCTGAGAGAGTTTGGATTTGGGGCATTAAAACTGACCGAACAAGATTTTTGTCGAAAAAATCATGTGGTGCAGTTGGGTGTACCCCCCCTTCGTATTGATCTGCTCACCTCTATTTCCGGGGTGGATTTTGAAAGGGTATGGAACCATCGTGTATTTAATCGTTACGGCCGGCAAAAAGTGTGGGTCATGGGTCGGCGGGAACTGCTTGTCAATAAGGGCAAGACCGGCCGGCCCAAGGACAAACTTGATGTGGAGTCATTAAAGAACCGAAAGCCAAACATTAAAGGTTCCTGACACCTTTTTTCACATTGACCTCCGTGGCCCCTCCAATAGTCTGATGAACAGAATATTGGCGTCCAGAGTGTCAATCCCCGGGCCTCCGAAACTTTGAACACATCCACTGGCGATTGAGGATCCGGACGTCAAGTCTTGACACCTTTATTTTTTCCACAGGCTTCGTGAACACGGTGGATGGGGCATCACGAAAAGCGGACTGACCCCTGTTAGACCTGGTACAATAGATCCATGTTGAACGGATTACCTCGACTTAAGGATCAAAAAGATGTTGATCAGTTGCTTCAAAAATCTTTGGATTCAAGAAGGAGATAATGGGGGGCAAATGACTTTTGAGAAGGGACATCGAGGCAATTGGTTGTGGGCGTTGATCGTAATGGCCGCATGTTCATCGCTGGCAAGTGGAGAAGAGGGGATTGAGGGTTCATCGTGGGATCCGGCGTCGCCGGGAGCGTCGGCTGGCGTGGTGGAAGTTCATTGGACCATCGAAGGATTAAAAGGGGTGACGATGAAACCTCGGTCACCTCAGGCGGGCTGTTTTCCCGAAGAAATGTTCAAGTGGTGGATTGACGCCGGAGGGGTGTATCAACCGTTGGTCGTGGCATACGGTACTGACACCGCCTCCAAAGGATCAGCGCTGATGTTTTTGCCGAATTTAACCGCCCATCCCTTCAAACTTCAGGCGTTGGGGATGGAATTAGGAATGGGGGGTAGCCGCGTGCCGATCAAGATCCCTTTGCATCCGCGGGATTGTCCGGTGGAGACCGTGAGTGAAAATGGCGTCGTCCATTTCGGAGTGTACGACCTCTTCATCAAGGTGGAAAAATCGTCCCCGATGAAGAAAGGCGGGAAAGAGGAGGAGTCCGTCACCCCGATGACGCCAAATCGAAACCTCATTCATGTGGTTAAAGATCTTGACGGCAAAAAGCTCTGGCAGGTGAGCACGACGTTCAAAATCCTCCGGGCCGCCGAGGGAGACGATGTGCGGAAAGGATTAAGAACGATTCAAGAGCAATTGTCGGGTCCACTGGAACGGTTGAAGGGGTGGGCCACGCGGATCGACCTCACGCTGAATCCTCCTCCGCCACCCCCTTCGCCAGAGGAGCCGAAGAAAGAGTGATGATGGAATGATAAAAAATTATTTTTTGGCCTTGGGCCAAAAAATAAGAGTTTCTGACACCTTTGTTTTTCTGGTTATAATAATAACGTGCTTGATCAGGGTACATTGACCAGGTTAATCAGCGAGTGCAAAAAAGAATTGGGGGATCTTTATGGTTCGCGTCTCAAAGCGGTGTATCTCTATGGATCGTACGCCAGGGGTGAGGCAGAGGAAGGATCAGATATCGATGTTGCGGTCGTCCTTGATGATTTCCAGAGTTATTGGGAGGAAGTAAAGCGAACCGGGCCTGTGATGAGTAAAATTTCTTTGCAGTATGAGGTGAGCGTATCATTATTCCGGATTAGAGAGAGAGAATGGCGGGAACGACATTCCCCCATTTTGGATAATATCCGTCAAACTGCTTTGGCGGCATGACGGAAGAAAGTCACAAGCTTCTTCAGAAGGCACGGGAGAGCATTGAGGCGGCCAAATTACTTTTAACCAACGGTCATGAAGGATTTTCCGCCGCCAGGGCGTATTACGCAATGTTTTATGCAAGTGAGGCGTTATTACTTGAAAGGGGTTTTAGATTTTCAAAGCATTCTGCGGTACATGCCGCCTTTGGAAAGGAGTTTGTGAAAACCCAACAGATACAGGATAAATTTCATCGCTATTTGTTGGAGGCTTATGATGAACGGATATTGGGTGATTATGAATCATCAGAGGATGTCAGTCCGAGAGATGCTGAGGAAATCATCCAACGGGCGGAGGAATTTTTGAAAATGTGCCAAGACCAATTGGAAAAGAGTGGTAGCTGAAACTTATAGGCGTGTTGGAGATGGGATGTCTTCGCGGACGCAAGCGGGCGCACACTTTACAGAGGAAAAAAATAAAGGTTCTCCTTAGACTCGCCTGATCGGCCACCTCGTGCAGCAAGAGTCCGCCGGACTCTTGCATTAACGGGGCCCCATCCCCGTATCGGGTCCGAAGCCCCCCGGTCCCGGAGACCTGTGGGGTTGACACCTTTATTTTTTCAGGATGCACGATTCAAGACCTGACCCCGATTTTCCATAACGTACCCACAGAAAACCCTGAAGAGCCAATTTTCTGCGTGCTTCCGCAGGCTAAAAAATGGGATCTGACAGGTTTTTAAGCCTTGTGTTAAAGTGGAGTATGCCATTAACCTCTTTCCAAAGTAGAAAGTTACGCGACGCGTGTGAGCAACACGGCGTTCGTTTGATTATCGGATACGGTTCTCGAATTCATGGAGTCCCGGCGTCCACGGAGGAGAGCGATTTCGACCTGGGAGTGGTGGATGACCAGCCGCGTTGGACTGGGGAGCGTCACCGTTTGATCACGAGCGCTTTGGAAGGGGTGTGGCCCGATCACCCTCTCGATGTCGTGCACTTGAATGCGGTTGATCTATTGCTACGAGTGGAAGCGCTGGCTCGGGGAGAATTATTGTATGGGGATCTCTTGACGTTCGATGAATATCGTTTGTTAACTATCCGCCTGTATAAGGATCAGGAAGATCTTAGACAATTAGAAGTTTGCTTAATTGACAAAAAACTCGATCGCTTGACCGCTTTGCTCAATGGTTAACCCTGCGTTGGTTCGCCGGAAGATGGGTCTCATCCTGGAGGATCTCGAGCGTCTCGTGGAATATAGGTCGTTCTCCTTAGCCGACATGGTCGGCGATTACCGGCGGTTGGCCGTCGTGGAACGGTTATTGGAACGGATCATTTCGCGTGCCATCGATGTCAATGAGCACTTCATCGCGGAGTTGGCGACGGGGACTGAGGCCGTCCGATTGGATTATCGCGCCACCTTTATGAAGCTGGCGGATTTCGGGGTGTATGCTCCGGCGTTTGCTCAAGAGATTGCCAAAAGCGCCGGTCTTCGAAACGTGTTAGTGCACGATTATAACGACATGGACCATTCACTTTTGCATGGATCTATCGGCACGTGTCTGACTCAGTATCGTGATTATTGCCGCTTCGTTTTGGATTTTATTGCCAAAAAATAATACGGATTCATTAGTCGATCGGGGCAATTCAACGATCAAACTCTGGGGTGGGCAAATTTCTAAATTCCCGTCTCTCGCTCAAGCGGGCACACGCTTTCCAACACCCTAAAAAGGGGTCAGACCCCTTTTCCGTTTGCAGGGTTTCGTACGTCAAGTTTTGACACCTGGTGACGCACGATTCAAGACCTGACCCCGGTTTTCAAAGCCCTTGTGGGGCTGACACTTTTTTTTTCTGAACGAAATTAATGCCCGTGTTATATTTAATTTATGGAATTGGCATTTGATCGCATTACCTTTGAACAGAATATTTTGGGAGGGAGGGCGTGTATTCGAGGCATGCGCATCCCTGTTTCCGTCATTGTGGGACAAATTGCTCATGGAGCATCTTTCGAAGAAGTGTTGCAAGGATATCCTGATTTAGAGCGTCATGATATCCAACAAGCCATTGAATACGCCGCATGGTTAACACAAGAACAAGTTTATAAATCCTAGATTTTCCGAGCTCAAATGCGTTTTTTAGCAGATGCGTGCGTGGACGTACGAGTAGTCCACTGGCTTCGTGAACAAGGGTATGAGGCGACCCATTTGCGTGAGGAAGGGCTACAACGATTGCCAAACGGTGAAATCTTCATAAAAGCGACGGCAGAACGTCGCGTGATCCTGTGACGGAGCTTACATGACGAGGTCAAATCTCTGAAGGCTCGTTGGAAAGCCTTATGATGACAGCGTCCGCGCCCTGCCTAATTCCATACCTGTTATGGAATTAGGGCGCGTGGAAAGGCTGATGGCAACTATGTTTCCTGAGAGATTTTTCGCCTTGGACCCGGAGATTTTTTCTATAGCGTACCCACAGAAAAGCCGGAAGCGCCATTTTTATGAAGGTAGTATCAGGGAAAGAAAGTTGAGAAAGGTGATGTCTGGTACCGGTATAATTTTTCAAGGGAGGTGAGAGAGTGGAAGTGTTTCCAAATATTGTGATGGATCCTGATATCCGTTTTGGTAAGCCGTGCATCAAGGGGACGCGCCTTGATGTGGCCACAGTGGTAGGGTACGTAGCGGCAGGGGAAAATTTTGACACGATTCAACGGGAATTCCAAGTCAATCGGGATCAAATTTTGTCGGCCCTTCGATACGCCGCCTATGTGGCCGACCATTTACCCCCAGCGGTTAAGGCGGCGTGAAAATCCTGCTCGATGAGAATTTCCCTTTGGCGTTAGCCCGTACACTTCGAGCCAAAGGAAAGGAGGTTGAGCATGTGGGGGAAATCAATCGAGGTTGTAGCGATCAAATTATTATCCATCGTCTCAGAAGAGAGTCAATCCTTTTCCTGACCCAAAATGGTGATTTTGCAGAAGTCCGTGATGCGGGTCAATCATTCATCATATGGTCGCGTATTTCGCAGTCTAGGCCGTTACAGGAAAGAGTGGAAATGTGGAGCCAGGCCATCGACGAATTTTTTATGAGTCATCCCTCTGAACACTGGTTCGAATTGCTGGATGACGGACGACTCCTGCCTTATTCAGAAGTTGGAAAACAAGATCTTTGAACACTTCGACCTCGCTTCTCGCGGGCGCAAGCGTCCCATGGGGACTTGAGTGGTTATGGATGATGGGTCCCTCGGAGGGATTGAAACCTTTATTTTTTAGAGGGGCTCATGCACGATTCAAGACCTGACCCCAGGTTTAGTAAATAATGAGTCCCGTGAAGGAACGCATGGCAAAATTGATCGAGCGGCAACCGGACGATGCGTCTTATGAAGAGATTCTGCGGGAATTGGCTTTTGCCAGAATGGTCGAGCGAGGCGTGGCAGATTCTGATGCGAGGCGAACTTTATCCAATGACGAGATGCTTCATAGGATTCGTTCTTGGGTCGCATAAGGCCGAGGCCAAAAATTTTTCAGGTTTTTTCTTGGTCCATTGGATACAATACCTTTATGAAATACTACACGTTTGAGGTGGTGGTTGAAAAAGAAGAGGAGGGAGAGGGTTACTACGCCTACTGTCCCACGCTACCAGGGTGTTTTTCAAATGGCCGCACCATTGAAGACACCCGGCTCAACGTGCGCAAAGCCATTGCACTCCATCTCGCCTCACTGCGTCGCCACCGGCGGCCCATCCCACAGCACGAACGCCTGGTTCATCTTGAAGCCCTGACGATCGGCTTGCCGGCGTGAGCCGGAAGCTCCCGGCCCTCACCGCCAAAAAGCTCGTTCGCTTCTTGAAGCGGCAGGGGTTTTTGGAAGACGATCAAGACGGCTCCCACCTATCGTTGGTGCACCAGGTGACTAAAAAGACCACCACGGTACCGGTCCATACGGGGGTGGATATTGGCAAGGGCCTCCTCAAAAAGATCTTGACCCAGGCGGGATTCACCTCCGACGATTTTTACCGGTTGCGTTGAAATCGAAAAATTAAAGGTTCTCCTTCGACCCCATCGGGTCCGAAGCCCCACGGTCCTGGAGCCCCGTGGGATCCGGGAGACCTGTGGGGCTGACACCTTTATTTTTTCACGTTGACCTCCGTGGGCCCTCCAATAGTCTGATAAACAGACTATTGGCGTTCAGAGCGTCAATCGTCGCCGGCTCCCCGAAGCTTTGAAAACATCCGCCGCCAGAGGAGCCGAGGAAAGAGTGGTGATGGAACGAGAGGGCGAAGTTGGGGAAAGGAATCCATAGAATGGGCGAGGCGATTGAAAAATATGGAGTGTTTCATTATGACGGCTAAAAAACCCTTATGGCATATGGAGTAATGCTATAGTGGGAATCATGCGAAGAGTTGGGTTTGGCATGGTACTTGCTTTTTTTTGTCTGATTCCGTTTTATGCGATACTTTTTAATAGGTGGTAGAATACACGTGGTCAGATCATGCTCGCGGGATGTTGGAGGAGCGAAGGATTTTGGAACGGTGGGTGCAAGCGGCGGTCGAGGCGCCGGAAAGAGTCGAGCGTCAAGGAGATGGAACGGTTCATTATCTTCGGCCTATGGCCGAACACGGGGGTCGATGGCTCAGGGTAGTCATCAATCCAAGCGTGGTCCCCGGCAAGATTGTGACAGTCTTTTTTGACAGAAGATTAGGGAGGCGAGAGTAATGAAAGTGAAAGTTGATCATGTCGTTGACGCGTTGTACTTTCGCCTAAATGAAGGAGCGGTTGTCGAGTCTGAGGAGGTCAAACCAGGGGTCATCCTCGACTACGATAGCCAGGAGAACGTGGTGGGGATTGAGATTTTGGGATTGAGCAAGCGCGTTTCTCCGGAATGGTGGAAAAACCTTCAGTTTGAAACGGCTCCTTAAGAACACCTTAAATTTCGGCACGCCGAATGGTGTCTGACACCTTTATTTTTTTACATGAACCTCCGTGGGGCCTCTAATAGTCTGATGAACAGACTATCGGCGTCCAGAGCGTTAATCGTCGCCGGCTCCTCGGAGCTTTGAAAACATCCGCTGGGGATTGAGGATCCGGACGTCAAGTCTTGACACCTGGTATGGAATTTTAAAAAGGTTCCTGACACCTTTATTTTTTGGGTATAATTTTTTCATGGGATTGCCGACGTGGATGGTGTGTTTGGGTTCGATTTGGTGGCCCGTGGTCGTTCAGGCGGACATTAAGATGGGGGGGGATGTTCGGTTTGAGGGGGGGCAGGACGGGAGGTGGGCCGGCCAGTTCGGGGTGAGAAACGAATTTTCCGATCCATCGGGGCCTATTGACGTGATGTTAAAGTCCCATGAAGACATTTGGCTGGAGTGGGAGGGCGGCAAGAAGACGTCGTGCGAGAAATTGGAGATGCGCGTCGAAGTGAGCTTGGATAAATCCTCACCCTTTCGGTTGGTGGAGCTTAAATTGAAATCCTCGCGTTTGGCGCCAGCGGGCACGGGCTCTCCGGCACGCCGAAAAGGGGTCTGACCCCTTTTTCTTTTACGCAGGGGGTCATTCGTCAGGGCTGACACCTTTGTTTTTTCATTCCGGATGGGGGTAGCGTACAATACGCTTATGCACGAGGTTACATCGAACACCCTTGGGGAAATGGTGCAGGCGATCGTGAAGACCGTACATCCGGAACAGATCATTCTTTTCGGATCTCGTGGGCGCGGAGAGGCTGGTCCGGCGTCGGATGTGGATCTCCTGGTGGTTGAAACCTCCCCGTTTACGGCTGGACACAGCCGCCTGAAGGAATTGGCGCGTCTTGAGCGAGCACTTTATCCTTCGGCGGTTTCAACCGACATCCTGCTCTTTAGTCGGAAAGAGATCGAGCATTGGCGAACGTCTTTAAATCATGTCATCAGCCGGGCGTTGCGTGAAGGAAAAGTGCTGTATGAAAGATCTTAACCATGCGAGGGCATTGTTGGAGATGGCGCACAAAGATCTCAAGGCGTTGGCTGGCATGTCAGACACTGAGACATTTGTCGATGAGGTGTATGGTTTTCATGCGCAACAGGTCGTGGAAAAAACCCTCAAAGCGTGGCTGGTCATCCTGGGTTGCGATTATTCGAAGACGCACAATATCCGGGTACTGCGAGTACAACGCGTTTGCCGTCCAATTTCGTTATGAGACGTTGGATATTTTCGAGGAGACATTGGATCGTCCAGCGATCTTCAAGCGAGTCAACGATTTGTGGCATCGTGTGGAGCAGATGTTGAAAGATTCGAATGGATAAAAGTCAGTGGCCTTCCAATAGTCTGATGAGCAGACTATTGGCGTCCAGAGCCAAATCCGTCGCCGACTCCCCGAGGCCTTGAAAATATCCGCTGGCGATTGAGAATGCTGACGTCAAGTCTTGACACCTGGTATGAAATCCTCCTCCGGCAGAGGAGCCGAGGAAAGAGTGTTGATGGAACGAGAGGGCGAGGTTGGGGAATGGAATCCATAGAATTGCCATAGCGATTGAAAAATATGGAGTGTTTCATTTTGACGGGTAAAAAACCCTTATGGCATATGGAGTAATGCTATAGTGGAAATCATGCGAAGAGGTGGGTTTGGCATGGGACTTGCTTAATAATATGAGAGTCGTGAAGAATCACTGGTTGAAAATGAGGGTATGGGGACCAGGCTTTGTGGCGGCGTCCCTTTTGCTCGCCGGCGTGGCGCCCGTTCAAGCCGGCACG
>OBEQ010975937.1_pt1 | contig 16197 bp, 13 predicted proteins | sample 1670901 | NCBI WGS metagenome assembly OBEQ01 (sample SAMEA104232315, study PRJEB22302) | groundwater metagenome | biome: forest; feature: aquifer; material: groundwater | place: USA | collected 2011-08-07 | depth 5.4 m
AAACATAAGACGCTCCCAAGCGTGCCCTTCATGGGTCATAATAATCGCTTTAGGTTTGTGCTTTGTTAACACATCGCTTATTTGATCTGCCATTCTTAACGCAGAAATCGTACCACTGGAAATTGTTTCATGAGAGGCGTGCAAAAGAACTCGTTTGTCAATAATCGACGTGGCTGCTTTGGCCTTTAACCTTAAGTGCATTGCTTCTCTATTGAGACGCTTACGCAAAGAAACTTCTTTGCTAACCGGCAACGATCGACTTAATACGATACGCGGCACCGAACTGTCTTTCCACTTTTCTGCGATCGCTTCCGCAGGCTGATCTGTGTGATTTATTAGCACAACTAACGCTGAACGATTTTGGGCTGCAAGCTCTCTTGGCAAATGTCCAAAATAGAAATCGTCGGTTTGTCCAGCCTGCGAAGTATTTAGTAAGTGAGACACAAAAATGATATCGACCGATTCTGGCAGCTTTTCCGATCCATGCCAAAGCCCCCCATCGGAAAAGCTAAACTTTAGCAACTGCCGTAGCCAGATAGCATTATTTCGCAGGGTTCGTGCCGATAAGTTAATGAGCCTACTTATGGGCGTAATATCATTAAATATGTCGCGATAATTTTCCAGAAAAATAGGATGCTCTCGTATTATATGCAGCCATGCAATTGCAACTCTTTCTACACTGGTGTCTGATGCTGACAGTACACCATCACAGGCTTCACATAAGGCGCGATATTGTTCTTCTTTCAATTCGATCTTACCCCTAAACGAAAGACATCTTTGAATCAATGCCGCAATAAAATTCGGTCGAGCAGTTCTCGTTGTTCGTCATTGTGTGCAATGTAATTCAACACTATATCCGATTCTTGAGGTTCATTGACCGATGGAAGACTAGGGCTTACAGGCACAGAGGTCAGACCAAATCCGTTTTCGATAATACGCATTTGTTCGATAAATTCTGCTGTTTCGATTTTAGCTGCAGGGAATTTAGTCAATTCCAGCAAAAAATCTTTACGGTACGCAATTAACCCTAGAATCTTTCTCACAAAAGTCTGTTGCACTTCAAAGTCGCTGAAACTCGGAGAACGGCGAAAGCAATATATAATTTCGTCTGTAGAAGAGACTGCGCATTTTACAAAAGAGTGCCGGTCCAATTCTTCCTCATGTTCAATTGGCCCCGTAGCATTCCAAGCGTCCCCGTCTACATTCGATTTAATTGCGTTCGCAAGCGAGTCGAGGTGACGAGGAAGCAATAAAGGTTCGTCACCTTGCAACAATATTGTATGCGTACAATCGATGTTTTCGATTGCTTGCGCAACGCGGGTGGTGCCATTTTTATGGGTATTGTCAGTCATTATGACTTTACCGCCAAATCCATGAATAGCATCTGCTATTTCCTCATCGCATGTAGCTACAAACACATCGGAAACGGCATTGGACAATAATGCTCGTCGACGCACATGTTCGATCATGGGCAAGCCATGAAAAGGAAACAATATTTTACGCGGGAACCTGATAGAGGCGAGATGTGCAGGTATAACGGCCACTAACTTCATATCATCACTCATTATTGTGGGAATACACCACAGTCAACGTTAATACACTGGCCAGTCACCGCCGAAGCTCCATCACTTGCAAGCAGCAATGCCATTGACCCAACCTCTTCACCTGTCGGCAGTCTGCCGAGCGCTGTATTACCTAGATTGAAATTCTTTAGAAATTCCTCTGGATTACCCTTGGCAGGAGCGTGGGAACCTTGTAACGCTTCCATTAAGCCATCAGTAGCAATAAGCACCGGACAGAGTGCATTTACTCGAATACCACGAGGACCCACTTCTTTGGCAAGCGCCTGTGTGAGGCCATTCATGCCAAACTTGGAAGCGCAGTACGCTGCATTGTTTGCACTACCACGTTTGCCGGCAATGCTAGAAATATTAATAATACTGGCACCGTCTTGCATAACACTCGACGCAGCCTTGCAGCCCCAAAAAGCGCCTTTTAGATTTGTTCCAATCAGTAGATCAAAAAACTGTTCATCGATCTCTTCTATCGGTCGCCAGGCAGAGAACCCTGCATTATTAATATAAACATCCAACTTACCGGTTTTTGCCAGAGCAACCGCAGCAAGCTCTCTATGGGCAGACTCCTCGCGAACATCAGCGGGAACAAATAGCACCTTATCGCCAAATTTTTTAGCAAGTCCCATGTCTTCGCGCGCACCTACCACAACATAATAACCAGCATCAACAAAAGACTTGGTAATACTCAAACCAATGCCTTTGTTACCACCCGTAATGACCACCGTTTTTTGGCCCATAAAACCATCCAGAAAAGTGAGCTTTCGCCCGAAAAAGTTTGAAATTGTAATTTTAGTTTAAGTCGCGTTGTCGACTCATGCCCCAGCTTGTCGCTAGATCGTCATGCAAGAAAAGCCGCCATCAACTGCGATCTCTGCTCCTGTAACAAAACCCGAAGCACTTGAAGCCAACCAAAGGATTGCGCCAATAAGTTCTTTGGGCTCCCCGTAACGCGCCATCGGCGTGTGACGAAGAATCGCTTCCTCGCGTTCAGGTGTGATGAAATTCTTTCGATTCCAATCAGTCGGAAAAAAACCTGGGCGTATCGCATTGACACGAACTCCCTGCGTACCCCACTCGCGACCGAGGTTTTGCGTCAAGTTTTTAATGCCTGCTTTAGCCACTGAATAGGTAATAGCTTTTGAAAGCGGAGGCCCAGCAGAAGCGGATGAAACATTAATAATCGATCCACTCCTTCTTTCAACCATATGCTCGCCAAATACCTGACAACCTAAAAAAGTGCCGGTGATTTGCGAGTCGAGAATGCTATACCACTCTTCCAGACCCAGTTTGAAAAACGGCGTAGGGCCGTTGATTCCTGCACCATTTACTAAGATGTCGACGTGACCAAACGATGCAAGCACCGCCTCTAAAGCCTGAACATGCTCTTCCTTTTTAGCCACATCTATCGCAAGAGAGAGAAGATTTTCAAAGCCCTCTTCTCGCAATTCATTTTCTATCGCCTTAGCTTTCTCAAGCCTTAAATCTAGTATTGCAACTGAACAACCTGTTCGCGCAAAACCCCGCGCCATTTCACTGCATAAATGGCCGCCGCCGCCAATCACGACCGCCACTTTACCCTGCAAACCAAAAAGCTGATCTAGGTAGGAATTCATAACACACTCCAATACTTAACTGCTTAGCTATTAACTACGCATTTCCTTTATAAGCCCTTGCATTTTTTCAGCCCATTTCCAGAGTACGAACAGGTCTGATCCCAAAATCGCGTAGGTATAGCCCAAACTGAAAAGCGCTTCGACACTCTCAGGATTGGCATCTGCAACCTGTGTCCCACAACTTTTTCCAGCGCGCTCACAGGCGGCGATTACCTTGCGCGAAGCTTCAATAACCAAGGGGTGTGAAGTCTGTCCTGGAACACCCAATGATCCTGATATGTCATAGGGACCAACCATGACAGCGTCGACTTCAGCGAACTCCACAAGCTTGTCAATATTTTCCACCGCTTGAATAGATTCGACTTGAATGATGAAAGAAGAAGTATCGTTCCAGTCAGTGATGTAGCTATCAAAATCAAACCCATAAGCTTGGGCTCTATTGACGCCATAACTTCGTCTGCCCATCGGGGGATATTTGATATGGCCCACTAAGGCTTCTAACTCCTCTGGTGTATTGACCATCTGAACCAACATGCCATCGGCACCGGATTCCAGTAAGGGTTTAATCCAATCATTGGAATGCGATACAGGCCGTGGTAGACAAGGAATACCTTCACTTTGACTCGCCGCAATAATACGTTGCGCCTGCTCGAGTGATATAGTGGCGTGCTCCATATCAATCGCAATAAAATCAAATCCAGCCCGCGCAAAGGTTTCTGTAATAGAGGGGTGCGCATAAGAAATCCAGCCCGCAAATAGGCGTTCACGGGCTTGTAATTTCTGCTTTAAGGCAGCACGCTTTTCAAAGATGCTATTCATTTTAATACTCTCGTATAATCGTAACAAAGTTAATGCGGATCGACTGACATGCACCTTAGATTATACATGCCGGTCAAAACAAAAGAGTCTAGTAGACTGGTCGATTCAATCTCTCGCACTCTAGTGTAAATATAACGATCTCCGTCAATACTTATCAAATTCACTCATTTATATTTAACAAAGCTTTTATCGCGGGATGCAAATGTAACAGACCAACAAGATGTCCTTGCTTATCAACCACTGGTAAATCCCAAATCTGTTTTACTCCCATTAACTCTACTGCCTGAACGAGGGAATCATCAGGGCTTGTTGTCGCAGGCATACGAATAGCATGAACCAGCGCATCATCCACAAAAAAAGCTGAAAATGGCTTTTGCACAGTTAATAACTTACGACGAATATCGCCATCGGTAACAATACCAAGCAATTTATGGTCTTCATCCACAATGCAAACTATTCCTAAACGCGAACCTCCCATCGCCTCAAGTGCTTCTTTCAATATGACTCTTTCACCGATTACAGGAAATCGGTCCAGAGACAACATCACATCATTGACCATTAAATCATTTTTCTGGGTGGACATTGTCTTCTCCATATTTTTCCAATAGTTCTAATCGTGTCTCATGGACTCTCTTGGCTTGCCCGAGAATATTTTCGAGGTATTGTATATCTAGTACCGTATTGGCGTCCGATAGGGCGTTCTTCGGGTCGTCATGCACTTCCATAAACAAAGCGTTAATCCCACATCCGGTTGCAGCTCTCACCAAGTGGGGAATGAACTCGCGTTGCCCCCCTGAAATATTTCCCATTGAGGTCGGCAATTGAATAGAGTGGGTTGCATCAAAGCAGACCGGGCAACCTGTTTCCTGCATGATTGGAAAACATCGCATATCGTTCACCAACATGTTGTAACCCATGAAAGTACCACGGTCCGCTAGTAACACCTGCCCATTGCCAAATGATTCAAGCTTACGCACTGAGTTCTTCATATTCCACGGGCTCATGAACTGGCCCTTTTTAAGCAGAATAACTCGATTCGTCTGCGCCGCCGCCCGTAGAATTGATGTCTGTCTACACAAATAAGCAGGGACTTGCACCATATCGCAAACCTCGCCAGTGGCTGGAGCCCATGCTGGGTCAGAAAAATCAGACACAACCGGTATCCCAAATTCACGACGGACATCTGCTAACACAGTTAAACCGTCATCAAGACCCACGCCATGAAAGCTATCCGGTGATGAGCGACAATCTTTGTCATAACAAGATTTGTAGATCCAAGGCATGCCTACTCTTTGACAAATTTCAGCAATCATATCCGCCATTTTAAAAGCATGCTGTTTGCTTTCCACCGCGCATGGACCACCAATAAAAACCAATGGCAAGCGGTCGCCTATTTTTACTTTAGCGACGGAGCCGTAGCCGACTTCGAGTGTTATTTTATTCATAAACAATACCCAATTATCAATGAGAAGAATCGAACCGGTGAAACTTTAAATGGTGACTGGAGGATATTCGCAAGAGTGAAGCATCAACGACCACACAAATCCGCTTTTCTTTTAATTAATAGGCGCTAAATTTACACGCGCATTACCACGTAACATCCCTACAACAGTATTGTACACAATGCGCATATTGCTCATCGTTACGATACCCATCCGTGCCCCTAAGAATAGATATGCTACAGTCATGGCCAGTTTAAAAATCAATATAGGCACATATGGCACACTCAATAAATCCATATGAGCAACAAGCGTAAACAGAGCAGCTACCGAGAATATGCCGTATATCAATGCAACCGAATGCCACTCCCATCGGAGTGGCACATATCGTTGTGCAAAATGATAGTATATGAAATTCATCGTAATACCAGCAGCCATAGTAGCAAACGCTGCTCCCAATACACCCCACATCATAATCATTGGAATGTTCAAAGCTACATTGACTACAATTCCGATAAGCGACAACGCAGTTGTAATATGAGTCTTCTTTGCGTAAATCAATTGTGTTCCACTTATTTTTCCAAAGAACATACTTGCATAATACACAGTCAATATAATGATGATGTCTACTGCTCCAGCATAGGAATTTGGCATTAAGAAAATAAAAAGTTCTTCTGAAAAAAGTGCCATCATCAAGGCAGCAAAAACAGAAGCATATAAGTAAGGTGTTAAATAATCGAGATGATGATTAGCTCTGTTATCTTCTTGCGCAAATAACTTCCGGTACAATTCTGGTATGAATACCTTTTCCAATGCAGTCATGAAATTAAATATTAAATATGAAACCTTTTGTCCAATACTATATATGCCCACCCCACCCATCGAACCCATCATTCGAAGCATTATTTTATCAAAATGAGTACCCAGAAAACCAAAGAATATTCTGGGCGTCAAAGGTAGGGATATTTTTAAAATATCTAGCAGCATGTCTTTGCTTAATGAAAGCCGATAATCTCTCAGTTGTAAAATTCCAACAACAGCGAACGACATAATACTAGAGCAGACAAGCGCATAGGCTAGTGCATTCACTCCGTATTTAAAATGGAGAAGGAACAGTAAAAGCAACGCAAAGTTGGTCACACTTTTAAATATAGTAATTCTAATGTAATTAGCTGCTAAACCCCTGTATATAAGACTCGTTAGATAATAATTGGCAGTGGTAGCAAGTCCTGTTGCCAAGAATACTAAAACAAGTAAATCACTATACGCTTCCTGGCCGAGTAACAAATCAGATAGGGCATACCGCCAATAAAAAACCCCTATCAGTAATACAGTGATATTCAGTGCAACAAAGGCTACCACAGTAGTAAGAAGAGCTCCTGATTTGTCTGCCACCCCGTCATGTTCAAAAAAGTTCCTCTCGTAACCAATTGCCGTTCCCCAATTAGCAATACCCATTGCAATAGATGAATAAGCTACTGCTAACGCAAATGCTCCATATTCACTAGGAGGCAATTGATGCGTGGTTATTGGAATTGATATCAAAGATAACAGGCTGCTAACAACCATCTCCATAATGTAAAGAATGGATCCGCTAACGGTTTTCGATTTATGCATTATGTGAATAAAATCCTTTTTACTAACTGTCGAAGAGACACAACTACAATAATGAATGTGTTTCCTCGTACCTCACGTAAACAAACCGAAACGTTTTCTAGTACCCAAGTTATGGCCGTCGTTGGTTGACCATCCACCATGGGTGGGCTGGAACATACGATAGAGATATTTAAACAGGGATGAGGCGACACGCGCACCCCGGCTGCTCTGATGTAGAGACTTACCATGCTGATAAAGTAGAGATTTCCACTCATTAATTACAGCTTCTTCAAAATAGTCGCCGATTGATGCTTGGTTTAACAAGCACAGACTGTAGTCCAAATAGCCGTAAATCACCCCCATCAAACAAGCCATATGCAGTTTGCTTACAGCCTGGTCTCTATCAAGGTGTTGACACCAAGATAGTACTTCTTGAGGAGGTCTAAAGTAGAGTGCATCGCCAAAAATTAGTTGACCTTTAGGAGAACCAATATTGATACCATCTGAATATTTCCAATAGGATTTTCTAATATCTTGTATTTGCAGTCCCAAGCTATTTCTTACGAAGGTATCAACATCTGAAAATAGTGGTTGGTTCTGATACATTGATTGGAATTCAACTTCAACTTGGATACCTAATATATTTCTATTTAGGAAATCCTTGCCGCCTTTTAGAATATCCAATTCCGCCCCCTGAACATCTATCTTGATAAAATCCATATCAGAAAGGATCTTCTCTTCATCTAAATGATCCAATGATGTCGCTTCTACTGAAATTGTGTTTTCAACACTAAACCTTTCAGAATCTGGATAGTGCTTTAAGAACTCAATATTTGGTTTATAGAGTGAAGAACATCCCCTACTCTTAGTAAGATTCAGAGATAATTCCTTTTTTTCACTGTACAGGGCATAAGAATAAATGTTGTCCCGATCTCCTTTGTTTTTTAGTAATAACTCATACTCTTCTTTATCCGGCTCAAAGCTAATAAAATCTATAATAGCGCGAAACGATTTCCAAGGTTCTTCTATACCCCACCGAGCTCCCACATCGCAATAGCTGATATTTCTTGGAACAATCGATGTAATATTCTTGACTATGTTCTGCATATTTGAACCTTTCCTATTGATGGGTTGTGAAATACGAGATTGCTCATGTTCACTCTTTTGGAAAGAAACAAACTTGATCTGCCTTCGCACAAATCCCACATTTACAAAAAACTTAACGTATAAAAAACTTTGGAATATAGCCCCTTTGTTTTTCAGTTAAATTCTCATAATCTTGTTTTGAAATATCATAGTAGCTTCCTAAATGCCTCTTCAACTCAATGTGGTATTTTCGTAGTGTTGTAATAGGTAGAAAAACAGCAAACCCGAGATCACGATATCCTTCTTGTGGTACCGTAGCTCGATGAAGACCTCGCGTATCTTCAATAATGACGGTACCTGCTTTGACAACCGATGTAACCCGTCTTGACGAACCTGGTGGATACAAATCATCTACTTCCTGATCCGTATAGTAGGGCTTCCCTGAAAGTCGCTTGTCAGCAATTGATCCAGAAACATATTCATGAGGACCTGATGTTATTTGACAATCCGAAAGAAAGAAAAAAGCCTTAACCGTATAATCCAAATTGTTAGTATCTCGATGCCAAAAATGATTCATCACTTTATATTTAGCTGGAAAATTACGCCTCAGATATGCTTCCAGCAAATAGGGTCTCAACCCCATATAACCTTCAACAATCTCTATAATTTCTCTGTTTAGCCAAATCGGGAAAAAACTCGGAATATTTGTTAAATAGGTTTTCAACGTAGACGGCATGAATTTCGACACAATGGTTTGGTAATTGTCAAAGTCCCCTTTATCAAAAGTGACATCATATTTTAGCAACTCATTAGGGCTATATTTAAAGTAGTTATTTATTAGCTCAGAATGTTTTTCCTCATTGATTTTTGTTTGAGCTAGACATGGCAGCTCGAACACGCATTTCTTTTCTAATATGGTGTGATATGCGGACTGCATTTCTTTTAGCAGGTCCGGCTCTATAAAGTTTTCGAGCAGCACATAACCATTCTGTTCTAATTCGCTAATTCTCTCTTGCTGGACACTGGAAAGCGCTCGATCTTTTACAACAATTCGATTTGGATACTTAAGCAATTTCTTGGCAAGGTTCACCCTTCTTCTCCTTAGTGTTATCTAAGCATGTTTTATTTTTCCAAATTTGATTGCCAATTCTTATTGTCGGAAGAGGGTATGCTCCTCTTTTATGTAACTCAAACCCACATCTATTCAGTATTTCGTCACATTTATTTTTTTGATCTTCGAAGTCTTCATTGATTTCTACTAGAATTTCTTTGGTGTGCTTTAACGACTCTACTCCTCCAGCCAAAATCATGTGTTCAATTCCATCAACATCCATTTTAATATAATCTGGCAAGGGCACATTTAAATTTCTGACTGCAAAGTCCATTGAAACGCCAAGGGTTGTATAGGAAAAAACATCGGCTAATTTTTTACCATCCTGACCAAAGTCTTTGTCGAAAACCGATAAAGCCCCCCCCCATGTCGTTGTAGAATGTTTCATTAGGTTAAAACCAACACCATCATTAAGAGCAACGGGCAGTATACGAATTTGGTTCTGCAAATTATTCAGATTGATATTTCTTGCTAAAAACTCCAAATTAAAAACAGATGGTTCAAACGCCCAAACCTGAGCCTTTTTTCTTTTCGCTGCATATATGGAATATATTCCAACGTTAGCTCCGATATCCCAAAATACCGAACCTTCATCTATCGACTCAATCCATTCTAGCGTTTCTGGCTCTTTATCAGAAAAGGAACGTGCTCGGTAGTCACATAGCCTATTGGGCGCACTAAAAATCAAAGTTGTACTGTTGTGAGAAATCTTCTTTTTCTTCATCAATATAAAATGAATAATATGATCACGAAATTGAAAAAACTTTCGAATTTGATAGACTAACTTTTCTTTTATCAATTGAATTTTCCTTTTTTTACCTACAGCTCAAAAGTTCTAAATCATAATTTTTGTAGCTGGATTTATAGGGAGGAATCTAGGAGACGGTGATGTATTGACTTTGCTCAACGGCTCTACCAATTCGCTTTCCTATATAGACATCTCGATTTTATTTACTGTACATGCCGTTTCGCTCAACACACTTTCTATATCCTGCCCACTACCTCGTGAAATCAATTCATTCCTAAAGCATGTTAAAGCACAAATATCCGGGGACGAATTAACCATCCCCTGAAAGAGTGGCTGAGCGTAAAGCGCTTTTACATATTCTGACTCAAATGCCCGATCCAACCGTTCTTGCAACTCACTATACCCATGAGCAACTAAGCCATTTATTTTATCCAATGGATATCCATGAACATCGTCGCGTGATTTGTACCAGAAAGCGGGTTTACCTGTAGATAATGCATCGGCCGTAGGTGATGAAAAACAGTTTGTAATGACAACATCACTGATTGCAATGACTTCAACCGGATCGACGGAGTCATTTAACAGCAAAGTATTCGAAAGTTTAGAAAAAAATTCTCTTAATTTTACAACTTTTTCGCCTTTTTCTGGAGAAGACCATACAAACGCTTTATCAACAAACCAATTATCATCTTTTGACGGTTTAAATAGAAAAAGCTTTTTAACATTAGCCTCTGCAAGACGTATAACATCGCTGAGGAATGCTTCCGCTTCCTCATAAGATGAATACATTCCAGTATCAGCTATATCCACATAGGATGTATCAAAGACAGCAACGACTTGGCCATACTCTTGTCTATGTAGCACCTCTCTAAGTACCGGAGATTCTATGCGTTCCTTTTCATGGCCAAGCTCTTTAATCATTTCAGCAAAAATATTACCAATCACTTTATAATTGCACACATGCTGGTGTTGCTTTTTCATCGATTGAAGCATGGCATCATTATTCACAAGAAAATATTCGCAATTCATGAACGACCATAAAACGTGCCTCCCATCAAAGGAAGTTGCCGAATTATCAACCTGGTATGGTCCACCCACAAATTGTGAGTAGTTCCAAGTACTAATGCCCAGGTTTCGGAAGAAAATATTTGCCGCGATTTGGTGTTTACCTTCCTTGTTGCAGTAAATGTAATTTTCAAATGTTACTTTTGCGGTTACTCTTGCCCAATGAAGTCTTGTCAAAAGTAAACAATTAACGGCCTCACGAATGTAGGAATATTTCCATGAACGGTACAGCAACGGCAGAACATTTAAGAATTCTGTAAGTGGAACCAATGTGCTGCATTCAAATAATTGTTTTATTGTTTTCGTGGTGGAAGCAGCAAAAAGATGATAGCCATTTTTTTGGTAGCTTTCAAAGAACGAGTTTACTCGCGGATATTCAACAAGAAAAGCTACTTCCTCTCTTTTTATCAATACATCATCAACTATGAACGTAAACTCTCTAGGCCCTTTGAATTTTTCAAACAAGGGATTCGATAGTGACACAGCGTACTTCATTTTTTTTCTAACTTGATTGGATTTCCGCACTGATTGCGCAGCAAGATGTAAAAAATACGCTAAAAAAATCATCGCTAATTTTATAGCGGAAAAAATATTTTTTTGCGCAAGAAAAGAAGATATCGGCTTAACAATTTTGACCACATCAGGAAATAATATTTCTTCGCCGTGCTTTTTAAGTAATTTGAATGACTCTAATTGATCCCCAAGCAAAAGCCACATTCCTTGAGAAGAAGAAAGCGAACTGCCATGTTGCCGAAACAGGTATTCCTGAATCGACGTTAACACTACCAACCGATCAGCCAATTCCTTTTTGAAAACCAAAACTACCTCATCGTCGCCATACAAACGGGACATTGATGTGATAACCGACTTGTTAGCCATTCCATCGACAATACGTTCAGCCGACTCTAAAGCGCGAGTATGTGACAAACCAAAAGCATAGTGCTGTGCCACTATCCGATTCAGCCAACCTAGGTCAAGCAGATAGCGTGATAAAGCCCGCCGTCGGATCGTCAAATCGACATCAAAAACGTGGATCTCCCAGTTGAGCAATCGCCCGACCAGGAGCAGCGGTAAGTGAAACCAAGCAAAATTGACAAGATAAATTCTGGTTCGCACAGCTTAAAAATTCTCGTTTATTATACTTGGTAGACAGCTCAACTGAATCTTATTGTTTACCATACCAACCTATGTAACACAGCATCGCTATCGGAAATAACTCCGATAAAGCAGCCGCCGACATGGTTTTGCCTTCCAGATAATCGCCTACCAAATTATCAATGTGGTCTAGATTGAAAACTTCCGCAGAAAGGATCTGCTTATAAGGCCTATCAGACAGCACCTTCTGCATGGCAGGTGTGAGTTTTGAATGCTGCATCACTTCCTGAATATGATTAAAAGAGTGGTCGACATCATAGGTGTATGCGTGGGGTCCTTTCTGATAATCATAGGGATAATCGATGTTGTTCTTCAGCATGTGTTTCAGCGGATATTTTGTATTATTCAAGTCTAAACCACGACCCCAATCCTCTGGCATCGCAGACAAAAATGCCTGTAATCGACTATCCCAGAAGGGTAAATCACTCGCCAAACCATTTTTGTCAGCCAAAATCTGCAACGATCGCACAGTGCCGCCTTGCCAATGGAAGCTATTGTATAAATGAAGATACCAGGAATAAATTGTCTCAGGCGTAGCCTTTTCTGCTGCTTCCTGTAAATAAACTTCTTGCATCTCTTTGGTGTAAAGCGCTCTACCTTCAGCTGAAAGCATTTTAACATTATCCAAAGACCACAGCGGCATCCGACCATTGCGAAGGAAAAAACTCGTTAATAATTGCATCGGGCGATTGCTTGCATCAGCGTCCACTTCATCGAATTTGGCTGATGACGCTCGCGATAGAAACAAATTGAAAATAGGATCTTTCTCATGCTCACCATTTAAAAACAGAGTCATGAATGTGGGACCAAACAAGTAACTTGCCATTTTGTCACTGTATTCTCTGAACCCAAAGGATGGGTGAAAAATAGTAACGTATTGACTGAAACCGATGTTGTGGGCGCCATCGCTGATTTCGCCAGCGAACACAACCTCATTTGCAGCGGCTGTTTCTCTGGTTTTTTGTGCTAATTTCCCATGTGTTAAACAGGTCATTCCATACAATTGTTTTGATTTCAACAGCGTCGCCATCTCATTCAAAAATTCTGGACCTTCTTCCAAAAACTCAAAATCTACATAATCTAGTTGCACGCCGAAGTAGGCTGCCATTTTTGCTGCACGATCAATTTCCGGTTGATTACAGACACCGCTGCGTGCCGAATAACGCATACGACCAGTTACCGCTCGAACTTTGCTAGCACCAAAGACATGCACTAGTCCGGCCAAGATAGAGGTCGAATCCCAACCCGACGATAGATAGACAACATTTCCCTCAGAAGAACCTACAGTCCTTAAACGTTCAAGAAAAAGGTCCGTATATTGCTGCAGTTCTCTGTCGCCGTATTCTGCCGTTGCTACCGGCTTAAAGCTGACTGTCTCAATCGAAAGTTCGCCGCTCTTAACAGTAGCAATATCTCCTACTCCTAGACGTCGAACAGATTTATATATAGTGTGTCGCTTAGGTGGGCAATATCCATAATAAGTCAACGTGTGAACTAACGCCGCTTGGTCATATCCTGCTAAAGAAGGCTCTATTGGTAGCAACGAAAGATCAGATGTTAAGACAACACCAGAGTCTGTTTTTTGAATAAACACATCCATTTTAGAAAATTGATCTGCACAGACGATTGCCTTGCCATCAGCTTCGACAATAACAAGAACAAATCGCCCTTCCAGTTGATCCGCTAGTTCACTGATAGAATAATTATCTGCGGCTTCCGCTAGAAAGGTAGCCGGAGCCTCCAGCGCTGACAATGCGCCTGAGTTAGTTATTCTAGCCAGAATTTTTCCGATACAAATGACTGCTCGCCCTTGTAAAGACGTACATTTTATTACTTGACTACTCGACTCAACCGATAAATTACTTTGCTGATGGACTATCGAAAAATCATTAGCTTCTGTTAATGATTTAATTGGACTGCTCTGACTGACAATTCTGAATTTCATAATTTGTATCCTTTCGAGTTGAATAGTTTAGACATTACAAACCCTAACCATTGCATTGCACAGCAATCGAATATCATTTTTCATTCGAATTAAAAAACACAAAACACATTAAAGTTTTTAAAAATTATCTCCACCAGCGAATTACATGTTCTATGACTCGCTTACTTGAGGATATCCCATGAAACTGGTGTGCCACGATCAATATCGGTGCCAAGCACCTGCCCAACAATGACGTTCTTATATTTGGGAGCAAGGCCATCCCCAGGTCTGAGAGCAGCAACATCATTAATGGTGAGAACATGTCCTTTAGGAAGATCTCGCGCAATAAATAGAGAGCGTCGATATTTTTTGAAGGAAGTTTCCAGATCGCCTTTTACATAAGTGATAGCTCCAAGTGCCATATGTGCATTCCTGGTCTCAGTAACCAATTGAGCTAATTCATGTGGCTCTAAAGAAAATTCAGAATCAACTCCGCCATCGGCGCGAGCGAGAGTTAGATGTTTTTCAATAATTGTTGCGCCCAATGCGGTTGCGGCAACAGGCACTCCAATTCCCATTGAATGATCTGATAGGCCTGCTTGAACCGAAAATGTTTGCGCTAAATTTGGAATAGTGCGAAGGTTTATAGAGTCATAAGGTGCTGGATAAGCACTAGTACATTTTAGCAATGCTATACTTTTGGCACCAGCAGCTCGAGCTACATCAAGGGCCTCTGCTATTTCAGATATGGAAGCCATTCCCGTTGACATAATCAATGGTTTACCTGTTCCGGCACAACAGCGAATTAAATCGTGATCCACCAATTCAAATGAGGCAATCTTGTAGGCAGGAGCACCGAGTGACTGCAGTAACTCAACTGCAGAAGCATCAAACGGACTACTGAAAACAGCAATACCAAGTTCTTTACCATATTCAAAAAGCTTTGCGTGCCACTCCCAAGGCGTTTTTGCCTTTTCATATAAATCGTAAAGATGCTCTCCGTCCCACGGGTTGTTTCCCTTAATTTTAAAGCGCGGATGGTCAATATTGAGTGTCATCGTATCGGCGGTATAGGTTTGTAACTTTATTGCATCAGCTCCGGCTTCTTTTGCGACACGAATGATTTCTAATGCCCTATCGAGGGAACCGTTATGGTTCGCTGACATTTCAGCAATAATATAGGGGGGATAATCTGCACCAATTTTTCGCCCCGCGATTTCTATAATACTCATGATCAAGTTACCTCAAAGCACAATTTCTGCATCAAATGTTTTGACAGCAATTCGCCCTATGGGCAGGGATGGAAACTTAATATTATGGCCTGCCAACTCATCTAAGCTCCAAATTAAGTCGGTAAAACCTAATCGATGCCGCATCAGGGTAGTTGAGGAAAACCGAGGGTTAATTTCAAAAACACGCGGACCATCATCAGTAATTCGCAACTGAATATTCATGCTCCCTAATAGCTCTAAACCGTGCGCAATACGTTCGCACATATCCTTTACAGCTTCATTGTCAATGATCTGCGCCCAGCCAGTAAGTCCGCCGACCAGTTTTCTTTGCATTTGATAAACCGCAACGCGCTGATCCAATGTGCGATAAACTGCACAGGTTACTTCCCGATCCGCTGGCAACAGCAGCTCTTGATAAATACTGTGAGGATACTTCACAGTAAAATAATCAACATCCAATTTATCGCGCACAAGAAACACGTTTTTAGATCCTGAACCAAACCGATCTTTCATAATACAAGGTAACTCGGCGGGAGCCCCATCAGCAACGGGCTTAGTCCAAGGTACTTTAAGTCCTAACTTATCCAACTGTTGGATAGTAGCCAGTTTATCAAGCCCTGTTTGAATGACTTTACTTCCCGGCATCACCCACTGGACTGAATCACAAGCTTTATCACAATCATGCAGTACACCTAATTCAGGCTCAGAAATTGGGATGACGATATCAACAGCTTCAGTGTCAATGAGTTTTAGTATTTCGTTTTTATAACTGTTATCTGTGGCTCGAGGAACCACACAATATTTGTCGACAAAAAGCCCACCCCCATGCTCA
>OBEQ011163944.1_pt1 | contig 16189 bp, 15 predicted proteins | sample 1670901 | NCBI WGS metagenome assembly OBEQ01 (sample SAMEA104232315, study PRJEB22302) | groundwater metagenome | biome: forest; feature: aquifer; material: groundwater | place: USA | collected 2011-08-07 | depth 5.4 m
AATGAAAATGGCCTCGACGAGTCGCTCGTCGAGGCCACTCTGGAGAGCCAGGTCGAGCTAGTTCTGCGGGTACGACGTCCAGCCCGCCGTCCAGTCATCCGCGCCGATGGCGCCGATGAAGGTGGCGGTGGCGTCGAAGCCCTTGGACGCGTCGGGAACGGCCGCGTTGCCGCTCACGAGCGCGGGCGAGTCGCCAGCCGGCTTGAAGGAAGGCGTCGTGAAGTCGAAGGCGCCGGTGGGCAGCTTGGGGTCGACTTCCTTGTTGTTGAACGCCGCGGTGCGGAAGTAGGCGCCCTCGTCGAAGTTGCCGTCGTTGTCGGTGACGTCGTTCCACGCCGCCTGCAGCGGGTTGCCGAAGAAGATGCTGTTCTTCACGAACAGCGTCGCGGGCGTCTGCGCCACGCTGGCCGCGTCACGCACGTCGATGGGCAGGCCGTTGTAGCCGGTGACGATGGTGTTGAACACCTGGCCGGCGGTGCCACGGCGGAACAGCATGCCGATCTTGGTCTTGCCGGTCGGGTTGGTCGGGCCAATCAGGGTGGCGTTGTAGATGGTCGGCGTGGCGCGCGGCAGGAGGTCGAAGCTGGTCGGGTGATTGTCGGCCTCGAAGCCGCACTCACCGTCGCCCTGGCCGGTCTGGATCACGACGAACTGCACCTTGCCGCTCCAGCCGAAGTCCCAGTCGAGGCCGTCGTCGATGCCCTGGTCGAGCACGGCGTGCGAGATGCCGGCGGTGCCGCCGAAGAACTCGATGGCGTCGTCCGAGCTCTTGTGGATCTGGATGAACTCGAGCTTGGTCTGGCTGCCGCAGGCGCCCACCGAGATGCCGTTCAGCTCCTTGTTGTTCTCCAGCACGAAGCCGGGGAACTCGACGCGCGCGTACTTGATGGTGCCGCAGTTGTGCGTGTCGTCGTTGCCGCCGTAGAGCACGTCGGCGGTGCCGGCGGGGAAGCCCTCGATGCCGAGCTCGCCCGCGGTGTCGTTGATCTTGGCCTTGCCGAGCAGCACGATGCCGCCCCAGTCACCGGGCGCGCGATTCGGAGCGTCCTTGGCGCTGGTGAAAAGGATCGGGCGCTCCTTCGTGCCGACGGCGTTGATCTTGCCTTCGCGCGTGATGACCAGCGAGGTGGCCAGGGTGCCCTTGACGATGACGCCCGCCTCGATGGTCAGCGTGGCGCCGCCCTTGACGAAGACGTGCTTCTTGAGGAAGTACGTGTTCGGGTACGTCCACGTGGTGTTGGTGGTGATGTCGGCGTTGACGTCGATGTTCATCGGGCCGGCGTCAGGCGCGCCAGGAGGCGCGTCGGGTACCACGGCACCGTCGACCACCGCCGCGTCGACGTTGGGCGCGAAGCCGTCGTCGTCGCCGCCGCAGCCGACCATGCCTGCGAGAGCGAGCGAGGCGAACATGAGGCCAATCTTGAGGTTCTTCATATCGTTATCCCTTTCTCCGTGCGTTGAGACTCGTGCCGACGCGCCCTACGTGCGCGCCGGATTACTTGGGTGCCCACTCGAGCGCGGCGCCGAGGGCGAAGCCCGGCGTGTAGCGCTGGATCTCCACCGGACCCTGCGTGACCAGGACGTCCTCGTTGAGCAGATTGGTGGCGGTGAGCTTGAGTCGTAGGTCGGCAGGCAGCCTGGCGCTGGCCGAGAAGTCGAGGCGATGGAATGCCTGCTCGTAGATGTCGGGGATGTCGTTGAGGCCGACCTCGGTGAGACGCGTGCCGAAGATGTTGTAGAGGAACGTGATCTCGAAACGCTGGTCGGAGCTCTGCCAGCCGGCGTCGAGGTTGAAGATGTACGGCGACTGGCCTTGCAGCGGTCGCTTGGCCGAGGTCTGCGAGCCCTTGTTGACGCCGAAGTCGATCTCCGACCGGATGAGCGTCAGGTTGGTCGCGCCGCGGAAATTCTTGAGTCTCTTGGAGAAGCGTCCGAAGCCACCACGCAGCTCGAACTCCAGGCCGTAGACGTTGGCGCCGTCGGTCTCTGCCTTCGGCTTCATGGGGTTCACGGGGTAGCCGGCGTTGAGGTAGAGGCCGTCGTTCGAGGGATTCACGATCACCAGCTCGATCGGATCCTTGAAGTTCTTGTAGAAGGCACTCACGGCCAGGACTTCGCGCTCGCCGGGGAAGAACTCCCAGCGCAGATCGGCATTCTGCACCGACGTATTGACCAGCTCGGCATTGCCGGTGACGCTGCGGCGGCGCGTGAAGTCGTAGTAGAGGAACGGGGCCAGCTCGCGAAACTGCGGGCGGGCGAGCGTCTGGCTGTAGCTGGCGCGCAGGTTCATGCCCGTCATGAGCGAATAGACGAGGCTCGCACCGGGGAGGAGATCGCCGTCGGTACGCGCGTTCTGCTCGCGCTTGGCGTTGGCGTCGACAGGATTGGCCGTGCGCAGCGACTGATCGGCGTACTCGAAGCGCAGACCGGCGATGAGTCGCAGTGGCTCGACAATCTTGTAGTCGGCGAGGGCGAAGACCGAAGCCACCAGTCGCTCGGCCTTGTAGCTGTCGTGGTCCTGGGTCCGCTCGGACAGTTGCCACTTCGCACCCATGAGATCGGGATCGAAGATCTGGTCCGGCGGCAGGTAGCGCGCCTCGACGTCGTTCAGATTGATCGAGGTGTAGCCCAGGCGGCGCGCGGTGAAGGTGCGCGTGTTGTTCTGGAACGTGGTGCCGATCTTGACGTTGACCCGACTGGCCGGTACCGAAACGTCCAAGCCGGCGCCCTGGGAATAGTCGCTGAGGTCGTTGTACTGCCGCTCGCCACTGAGCGGCGTCTCGGTCAGGTAGCGCCTGCCCATCTGGCTGGAGGGGAACGTGTAGAGGATGTCGCGAAGGTTGGGCTCGTTGCGGGTGGTGGCGGAGAGGTTGCCCTGCCAGTGCAGGTCGAACCACTTGAAGTGATGGTTTCCGGTGAGCTGCGTGAAGCCCAGCTGCCGCACCGAGTACCAGAGGCGCGTCTTCTCGTACGGATCCTCGTCGGCGTTCTTGCCCTGCTCGAAGAGCCCGCGATCATCCGCGCCGCGCGAGTAGAGTCCGAACAGGCTGAGCGAGTGATTGCGGTCGAACTCGACGCCGACATTGGCGAGAGCGCCCCAGTTGATCGACTCCTCACCACGATCGATGGTCGCCTCTTCGACGGGGATGAGGACGCCATTGTCCAGGTTGGTCTTGGCCACCTGGAAGCGACGGACCGAGAGCTTCTGCCCGTACGTCACGGTCGCCAGGTAGCCGATCTTCTTGCCGCGCGCGTGCAGCGTGTCGCCCAGCTGCGCCGACAGGCCGAAGTTCGGCCGGGCCGTGCGCGTGTCGAGGGTCCAGACGTTGTCGAATGACTTGGCCAGAACGGTGTTCTGCTCCCGTGTCATCCCGCCCATGGCGTCGACGTTCACCGTGCTGCGCTTGGGCGCGGCGCTGGGCAGAGACCTGGTGCCATCGTCGAAGCCGAGCGCATCGGTCGAGCCACCTTCGTAGGTGAGCATGTCCTTGCCGGTCGACGAGCTGTCAAAGTTGCCCGAGACCTTGAGCTTGAACTCGAAGGACTCGGGATACGTGTTGGTCTCGATGAGCAGTGCGCCACCCGAGAACGTTCCCGGCAAGTCGGCGCTGTAGCTCTTCACCACCGTCAGGTTGGCCAGCAGGCTGGCGGGGAAGATGTCGAGCGGAACCGCGGGATTGTCGGGATCGGGGCTGGGCAACGGCACGCCGTTGAGCAGCGTGATGCTGTAGCGGCCGCCCAGGCCGCGGATGAACACGTACTTGCCGTCGACGATGGTGGCCGAGACGACGCGCTTGACCGCCTCGCCAGCGTTGGAGTCGGGCGAGCGCGCGATCTCCTGCGCGCTGATGGTGTCCTCGACCTTGGCCGAGCGCTTGCGGCGCTCGAGGCCGGCGCTCTCGGTGCGGATGTCGGCCTTGCCGTAGACGACCACCTGCTCGATGGCGTTGGGATCGTAGCCGAGCTTGGCGTTTACCGAGGTCGCGCCGCCGCGCACGGTCACACCCTTGACGCGCACGCCGCGGTAGAGGTCGGCGCTGATGCGCAGCTCGTACCGGCCGGGCGGAAGATCGAGGAAGAAGTTGCCGTCGGCATCGGTGCTGGTCTCGCCCGTGCCGCCGTGAATGACCTCGATGGTCGCGCCCACGAGGGGCGCGCCCGAATCGCTGTCAGTGATCCGACCCTTCACACCGACGGTGCCGTGCGCCGGCGCTGCAGGCGTCGGCTCGGGCGCGGGCGCCGGCGCCACGTCGACCGGCGCGGGCGCCTCCGGAACAACGCCGCCATCGGCACCGTTCGTGACCTCCGCGGGAGCGGGAGCCGTCTCGACGCCCGCGTCGAGCGACGGCGCGGGCGCAACCTCGCCGCCCGGCTCCTGCGCAAGCGCGTGCGGAGCCAGTGCTGCGACGAGTACGGCTCCTCCTGTCAAAGACAACCAGGCTAATGACGATCTTGATGCGGCTTTCACTTGCTTCACGGGCATCCTCTGCAGCGCTGGTGGCGCGAGGTTCGTTGCAAAGCGACGAATCTGTGACGGGAAGGAGCAGCGGACTGCGAGCTACTTGGCAGCCGGCTCGGTCAGCACGGCAATGTCGCGAGCGCCGCCGCCGCGCGCCGTATCGAGGACGGCCATGGCGTCGCCGTACGCGACGTCGTCCTCGGCATCGAAGAACACGACCTTGTCGCTGCGCGCGGCGAAGATGCGCTGCAGCTTCTCGGCCAGCTCGGCGCGCCTGACCTGATCACGGTTGATCCACACGCTGCCGTCGCGGTGCACCGAGAGCACGATCGAGACGTCGCTGGGATCCGGCTCGGCCTCGGGCGGCGTGGCCGCCTTCTCGTCCTTCTTGGGCACGTGCAGGCGGAACTGCTTCACCATCATGGGCGTGATGACCATGAAGATGATGAGCAGCACCAGCACGACGTCGACCAGCGGGGTCACGTTCATGGACGGGCGGACCTTGTACTTGCCGCCGCTGCCGCCTACGTCGAAGCCCATCTACTTGTCCTTCTCGTTCGGGCGCTTGTCGCCCGCCTGCAGCGACACGCCGGGAAAGCCGACCTGCTGGCAATCCTTGAAGATGCCGCGCACGTAGCCGTAGCTGGCCCCGCGGTCACCCTTGAGGATCACGCGCCGACCAGGAGCCGCGACGTGCACCTGCTGCAGCCCGGCGATCAGCTGCTCGCGCGTGACCAGCTGCTTCTCCAGGTACAGCTTGCCGCTCGCGGTCACGCTCACCGTCACCGGCTTGTGCTGCGCGTCGGTCTTCTCGTCGGGATGCTGCACGCCGGGCAGATTGACCGCGGCACCAGCTTCCATCTGCGGAATGATCACCATGAAGATGATCAGCAGCACCAGCACGACGTCGACGAGCGGAGTGACGTTGATGTCGGGCTTGGCTTGCTCAGGCCGTCGCACTGGCGCGTCCTTCGACCGGGTGCGCATGCACGTCGTCGGCAGCGCGAACCTTGCGGCCGCCGATGTCCTTGCGACCGTGCTGGTTCTCCAGGTAGTCGACGAACTCGCCACGCGACTGCTCGAGCGCGAGCAGCAGGTTGTCGGCGCGCGCCGACAGGAAGTTGAACGCCAGCACCGAGGGAATCGCGACCACCAGGCCGAGCGCGGTCACGATGAGCGCCTCGGAGATGCCGGCAGAGACGGCGCCCAGGCCGCCCGAGCCCTCGCGCGCGATGCCTTCGAAGGCGGCGATGATGCCGACCACGGTGCCGAGCAGACCGACGAAGGGCGCCACCGAGCCGACCGAGGCCAGGAGCGACATGCCGCGGCGCAGATCGGCGGAGACCGCCTCGGCGCGACGGGTCAGCTCACGACGGGTCAGCTCGACCGGGCCCAGCTCGCCCGGCTCCTTGACCGCGGCCAGGTAGGTGCGCATGCCCGAGGCCAGCAGCGCGGCCAGGTGGCTGGCGCTGTGCGCCTTCGCCTCGGTGACGAAACCATCATGGGCATGCTTGCCCAGCAGCGCCGAGGCCTTGCCGGCGAAGCGGCGCGACATCCGGCGCGAGCGCCAGAACACGAACACGCGCTCGACGAACACGGCCATCGAGCCCATGGCCATCAGCACCAGGCCGGCGACGACGGCGAGCGCGAACGGCCCCATCTTTTGGAAGATCTCGATCAGATTGAAGCTCATCGCACCACTCCTTGATTCCTTAGCTGCCGATCTTGAATGCAACGTTGACCACGCGTGACACTGCGACCGGCTTGCCGTCCAGGACGGCCGGCCGGTAGCGCCACGTGCGCGCCGTCGCAATGGCGGCGCTGGCGAATGGCTCGTCGCCACGCACCAGCTTGACCGCGGTAACCTCACCGTTGATGCCGATGGTGATCTTGAGGATCACCTCCGACTCGATACCTTTCTTGCGCGCCGCCTCGGGGTAGATCGCCTTGGCGTTGTCCTCGCTGGCCACGGGCGCGACCAGGTTGTCGGGCGCCTCGGTCAGAGGAATGGGCTTGTCCTCGACGGGCGGCGGCGGCGGCGGGGGCGGCGGCGGCGGCGCCGCGGCGGCCACACCCACGCCATCACCGAAGTCCTCGCCCACGCTGGTGGCCTCGGTCGATTCGCCGCTCGGCGTGGCTTCTTCGGGACGCTGATCCGGAATCGCCGTGGGCGTCGCGGGAGCGACGCGACCGGCGCGCCGGGCCTGCGCCACCTGCTTGGGCGGCGGCGGCGGGGGCGGCTCGTTCTTGGCCATCGGCTCGGGCTCGGCAGCGGCGCGGAAGGTCACGTCGACCTGGTCTTCCTTCTGCCGCTCCATCACCGTGTGGCTGGCGATGATCGCCACGACGACGCCGATCACTCCATAGATCGCGAGCGAAGTGCCGGTTGACGCCAACCAGCGCTTCTTCGCTTGCGCATCGACAGTCGTCTCGAATCCGCCAAACATCTTGTTGGCGCAGGGTGTCAATCACGAGTGAGGCGAAGGTCGCTGCTTGGTAACAGCTCTGTGACAATGCCAGGCCCTGTGTCGTGGGAGTCCTTGTCACGGAGGATTCTCGCCACTGCATCCGAACCGTCACGAAGCGAACCTACGGTGACGACACAATCGCGATGTCAGCACTGGCAGAGGAGATCGCAGTCGTCACCGTGGCCGAAACCCTGCAGTCCTTGGTGGTGGTCCTCGATGGCGCTCCCCCGGAAGAGACCGTGGTCGGCGCACTTGCGCGCGACGCGATCGACACCGAAGTCATGCCATTCGGCGAGAACGAGCCGGAGCTGCCGCCCGAGCGGCCGCTCGTGGTGGTGTGGATGCCGCCCGGCGTTCCGGACGAGAGGCTGGCGACCATCGTGGCCTGGGCGGGCCGGGCGCACGGTCAGGTGCGCGTGCTCGGCTGCGCGCCCGAGGGCAGCGTGGCCGACAGCGAGCGTGCCCTTGCCGCCGGCTTCGACGACTTCATGGCCGGCCGCTACTCGTCGCGCGAGCTGGTCGCGCGCCTGCGTGCCCTGGCTCGACGTCTGCACCTCGGCCGCCCGCGCGCCAGCGAGCGCGTGCGCTTCGGCCGCCTCGTCCTCGACGGCGCGCGTCACGAGTTGTGGGTCGACGGCCGCCGCGTCCCGGTGACGGCCATGGAGCTGGCCATCCTGAGCGCGCTCATGCAGGCCAGCGGGCGAACCATGAGCCGCGCCGAGCTCCTCGATCAGGTGTGGGGCGAGGACGAGCTCGAAGTCGGCGTGCGCGCCGTGGACAACCTGGTCTGCCGCTTGCGCCGCAAGCTGGGCGATCCGGGGCTCTTGGTGACCGTACGCGGCGTGGGCTTCCGGCTCTCCGACCGCTAGCTGCCGAGCTCCGCTACGCCTCGCCCTTGAAGCGGTAGCCGACGCCGCGCACGGTGTGGATGTAGCCCCCCGCCGTGCCCAGCTTCTCGCGCAGCCGCTTCACGTGCGTGTCGACGGTGCGGGTCGTGATGTCCGCGTCGATGCCCCAGACGTCAGAGAGCAGCGTCGAGCGATCCTGCACGCGGTTCCGGCGATCGTGCAGCGTGACCAGCAGCTTGAACTCGAGCGCGGTCAGCTCGACTTCCTTGCCTTCGACGAAAACGCGGTGCGCGTCGCGGTCGATGCGCAGGATGCCGAAGACGATGGTGCCTTCCTCGCTGGTCGACGGGCGCTGCGCGCGGCCCAGCACCGCGTTGACGCGCAGCAGCAGCTCGCGCATCGAGAATGGCTTGACCACGTAGTCGGACGCGCCGACCTCGAAGCCGACGATCCGGTCGACCTCTTCGCCCTTGGCGGTCAACATGATCACCGGTACGCCGCGCGTGGAAGCGGCCTGCTGCAGCTCCTTGCACACCTCGGTGCCCGGGATGTCGGGCAGCATCAGGTCGAGGATGACCAGATCGGGGCGCTCGCGCTTGGCCAGCGCCACGCCATCCTTGCCGCGCGTGGCCTGGAAGACCTCGTGCCCGGCCTGGCGCAGGTTGTACGCCAGGATGTCTTGCAAGTCGCGCTCGTCTTCGATCACCAGGATGCGCGCCATGAGGTTTGGCCCTTCGTACCGTGACTGTGTGACGGCGCGGTTACGACCGAGTGACGGTCATGTCCAGCCGCTTGCCAAATACGCGCCGGAAGAGCGGAACCTCGTGCTGCGCGTCCCAGAGCTCGAGGTCGACAGGAGAGCGCGCCCGCACCTTGACCGCGACCACCGGACCGGCCAGGTGCGCGCGCACGCCGCTCACCGGCTGGTGGTGGCTACGATCGAGCGAGTCGGCGATGCGCAGCAAGGTCGACGCCTTGCGCACCAGCGAGACCTCCGCCGGCGTGAGCTCGGCGAACAGCTCGTGGCCCAGCTCGGGCGGCGAGCGCCGGTGGAAGCGCGCGATGAGCGCGGCCAGCTGCCGCTCGCGGTCGGCCAGACCCGGGATATCGGCATTCTGGATGAGGTAGTGCGTGTGCTTGTGGTGGCGCTGGTAGCTGACCGAGTTGCCGATGTCGTGCAGCAGCGCGGCGACCTCGAGCAGCGGGCGCGCCGCCGCGGGCAGCTTGTGCAGCACGGCCAGGTCGTCGAAGAGCGAGAGCGCGAACTTGGCCACCTGGCGGCTGTGCTTCTCGTCGAAGTAGAAGCGCCGGCCCATGGCCACCGCGGTGGCCTCGAGCGAGCCGTCGTAGCCGCTCGCCTGGCGGGCCATCAGATCGACCAGCACACCGTCGCGCAGGCCGCGATCGGGGCGGGTGATGCGCAGGATGCCGAGGTGGCGCATGACCGCCTCGAGGATGACCGCGCCCGCGACGATGATGTCGGCGCGCCGGCCGTCGAACATGCGCCGGCGGCCCTCGGGGCCCATCTCGACCAGGGTCTCGACCGCCTGCGTCACCTGCTTGTTGGTGGCGTGGCCGGTGCCCTGGACGGCGGCGTAGGTCACCAGCGCATTGATGGTGCCGCTCGAGCCCAGCGCCGACTTGGCAGACAGCGCGCCGCGTCCAGGCAATGCCTCCTGCACCGCCTCGGCGGCGAAGTCGCGCATCAGCTTGAGCTGCTTCTGGTTGATGCGCGCGTGGGCTTTAAACACTTCTGTCACACGAACCGAGCCGAGCGCGACCGACCACAGGTTGGTCGGGTCCTCGCCCACCGCGGTCGCGACCTCGGTCGAACCGCCGCCGATGTCGACGACGAGCGAACGCTCGTGCGCGGGCTTACCGTGCAGGACGCCCAGGCAAATCAGGCGTGCCTCTTCCTTGCCCGAGACCACCTCGAGCAAGAGGCCCGCCTCGGAGCGCACGCGACGCACGATTTCGTCGCGATTTCGCGCTTCTCGCAGCGCGCTCGTGGCCACGGCGCGGACCTTGGCCTTGTGCCGGCGGCAGAGCGCGCCGTAGCGGCGCAGCGTGCCGATGAGACGGTTCATGACCGCGGGCGGCATCGAGCCGGTCTCGAAGACGCCTTCGCCGGGCCGGACGGGATCGCGCTCCTGATGAAGGGTGTCGAATGCACCGTCCGCAGCAGGTCGCGCGAGCTCTAACCTGACCGCGTTTGTCCCCACATCGATCGCGGCAATAACCGTCTCATCCTTGGCTCTCGCCACGCGCACACCGTATCATGACCGGGTGTTCTCCGACCCGAAGCTCTTCCTCAATCGCGAGCTATCGTGGCTCGCCTTCAACGACCGTGTGCTCGAGGAAGCCAAGGCCGCCTCGCTGCCCCTCTTCGAGCGCCTGAAGTTCATCGGCATCGTCGCCTCCAACCTGGACGAGTTCTTCATGGTGCGCGTGGCCGGGCTGAAGCAGCAGCTGGCCGGCGGGGTCGCCGAGACCGGGGCCGACGGCATGCTGCCAGCGGAGCAGCTGAACGCCATCAGCGATCGCGCGCACCAGATGGTCGCCGAGCAGTACCGCGTCTGGACCGAGGAGATCGTCCCCGCGCTGCAGCAGAGTGGCATCCATTTGCTCATGCGCGAGGCCTGGAATACCGAGCAGAAGGCGGCGGCGCGCGCCTACTTCAACACCGCGGTGTTCCCGGCGCTGACCCCGCTCGCCGTCGACCCGGGTCATCCGTTCCCACACCTGCGCAACAAGTCGCTCAACCTGGCCGTCATCCTCGGCCGCGATCGACGGCGGCGCCGGCGCGTGCCGCTGGCAGACACCACGCTCGCGGTGGTGCAGGTGCCCGGTGTGCTGTCGCGCCTGGTGCCGCTGCCGATCGCGCAGGGCGTGGCCTTCACCGGCCTGGGCGAGCTGATCTCGGCGCACATGGCGGATCTCTTCCCGGGTTTCCTGGTCAAGCAGATCGCGCCCTTCCGCGTCACCCGCAACACCGACCTGAACGTCGACGAGGAAGAATCGGAAGACCTGCTGTCGACCATCCAGGCCGAGCTCAGGCGGCGCGAGCGCGGCGCGGCGGTGCGCCTGGAGATCCAGGACAGCGCGTCGAGCGAGCTCATCGGCGAGCTGACCGACGCGCTCAAGCTGGGCGAGTCGGACGTCTACCGCGTGGCCGGACCGCTGCAGCTGCAGGACTTCGGCGGCCTGACCGAGGCCGACGCGCGCACCGAGCTGCGCGTCGAGGCGTGGTCGCCGGTGGTGGCGCCGCAGCTGCGCGACGCCGACTCGATCGTGCAGGTCCTGGGCGACCACGACGTGCTCCTGCACCATCCTTACGAGGCGTTCGACCCGGTGGTGCGCTTCGTCTCCGAGGCCGCCGACGATCCCAACGTGCTCGCCATCAAGCAGACGCTCTACCGCACCAGCGGCGACTCGCCCATCGTGCGCGCGCTCTCACGCGCGGCCGAGAACGGCAAGCAGGTCGCGGTGCTGGTCGAGATCAAGGCGCGCTTCGACGAGGCCAACAACATCGCGTGGGCGCGCCGGCTGGAAGAGAACGGCGTGCACGTCGTCTACGGCCTGCTCGGCCTGAAGACGCACTGCAAGCTGGCGCTGGTGGTGCGGCGCGAGGGCGCGGGCATCCGGCGCTACGTGCACCTGGGCACGGGCAACTACAACCCGACCACGGCCCGCCTCTACACCGATCTCTCGCTGTTCACGGCCCGGCCGGAGATCGCCGAGGACGTCTCGGCGCTGTTCAACATGCTGACCGGTTACTGCGAGCCGCCGGTGTGGAAGCGGCTGGCGGTCGCGCCGCTCGGCCTGCACGAGCGCATCCTGCAGCTCATCGAGCGCGAGCGCGACCGCGCCGCGGCGGGTGAGCCCGCGCGCATCGTGGCCAAGCTGAACGCGCTCGTCGATCCGACCGTCATCAAGGCGCTCTACGCGGCGGCCTCGGCGGGCGTGGAGATCGATCTCATCGTCCGTGGCATTTGCTGCCTGCGTCCGGGTGTCCCGGGCGTTTCGGAGCGCATCCGCGTCATGTCGGTCGTGGATCGGTTCCTCGAGCACTCGCGCGTGTTCGCCTTCGGCGCGTTCGAGCGCACCGAGGTGTACATGTCCTCGGCCGACTGGATGCCGCGCAACTTCCTGCGCCGCATCGAGGTGCTCATCCCCATCGAGGAGCCTGCCATCAAGCAGCGCATGCTCGACGAGGTGCTCGGCATCGCCATGCGTGACAACGTCAAGGCGCGCCAGCTGACGCCGGACGGCACCTACGTCCGGGTCGAAGGCGGCAACGGCACGAACGGCGTCCCTGCCGTGCGCAGCCAGGCGGTCCTCATGGAGGTCGCGCGCCGCTCCGCCGGCTTCGTCGAGTCCCCCGAAGCCGCCCTCATCCGCCGCGCCAACCCCATGGCGACCCTCCCGCCCCCCTCGTAGCCTCCCGTCCCCCCCCATCCGGAGCGAGTGCGCACATCCTCTGTGAAGGAGGGTTCACGATCCGGCGCGCGGAACGAGTGAATTCAGGGAGTTGGGCATGGCACGTCGTTCGCAACAGCACCTCTCACCAATATGTCGGGTCGTTGGCTTAGCTTGGTTCTTCTGGTTGCGGTCGCCGTCGGGGCGAGCGCGTGTGCGACGTCCAAACCGTATGTGAGCGTGGTCGGCACGACGCAGGGGCCGGGGCGGTTCGATCGCAACCTGGTCGTGGTGGTCGAGATCCACAACCCGACGCGCACGCCGCTCCGGCTGTCGGAGCTGGAGTACACGCTGGAGCGCCACGGCAGCGCGTCGCGCACGCAGGGCCGGGTGCAGCTGCGTGACACCGTCGCGCCCGGGCACACGTCGATGGTCGACATCACGGTGCCGCTGTCGGCGGGGGCGCACCCCTCGGCGGCCTACGACATCAGCGGTCGGCTACGTGGCTACGCCGGCGAGATCGAGCTCAACTGGAAGATCGCCGCGCTCGCGCAGGCCGCTGTCCAGGTCGAGTGATCCCCAGGCTGCTGGCGCTTGCGCCATGCGTCCGCACGTTCTAACGTGCGCCGCCAATGAATCACGAGCCGAATGTAGCGTACTGGCACTCGCTCGCCGACCGCGCCATCGCCGGTGAGCTGATCTCCCGCGACGACGCGCGCGCGGTGCTGTCAGCGCCCGACGACCAGGTGCTCGCCCTCCTGGACGCGGCCTTCAAGGTGCGCCGCCAGTTCCACGGTCGCAAGGTGCGCATCCACGTGCTGCAGAACGCCAAGTCGGGCGCCTGCCCGGAGGACTGCAGCTTCTGCTCGCAGTCGTCCCGGTACGACACCGCCGTCGACGAGTACAAGATCCAGTCGGTCGACGAGATCGTCGACGGCGCGCGCCGGGCCAAGCGCGCCAAGGCGTGGAAGTACTGCATCGTCACCGCCACGCGCGGCCCGTCGCGCCACGACCTCGACGTGGTGTGCGAGGCGGTCAAGCGCATCAAGGCGGAGATGGACATCACGGTGTGCACCTCGCTGGGCCTGCTGACCGAGGACAAGGCACGCCGCCTCAAGGAAGCCGGCGTCGACCGCTTCAACCACAACCTCGAGACCAGCGAGCGCTTCTTCTCCGAGGTCGCAACCACGCACACCTGGGCCGACCGCGTGAACACGGTCAAGCTGGCCAAGGCCGCGGGCATGGAAGCCTGCGCCGGCGGCATCGTCGGCATGGGCGAGAGCCAGGACGACGTCATCGACCTGGCCTTCGCGCTGCGCGAGGTCGGCGCCGACTCGGTGCCGGTCAATTTCCTCGACCCGCGTCCGGGCACGCCCTTCGCCAAGCTCGAGCGCATGTCGCCGACGCAGTGCCTGAAGACCCTGGCCATGTTCCGTTTCGTGCATCCGCGCGCCGACCTGCGCGTCGCGGGCGGACGCGAGGTCAACCTGCGCTGGATGCAGCCGTTCGCGCTCTACTGCGTGAACTCCATCTTCACGTCGGGCTACCTGACCACGCCGGGCGCCACGCCCAGCACCGACCACCAGATGATCCGCGACCTCGGCTTCGAATGGGAAGAGGTCGAGTCGCCCGCGCCGTGGCGGCGCGCGGCCGCAGGCGAAGAGGCGTGCCATGCCCGCGAAACCTCCGGCGAAGCGGCCCCCTAAAGTCAGTCGCCGGCCCGAGTCGGGCAAGGCGACCGTCCGCATCAACCGCGTCTACACCAGGACCGGCGACGACGGTACGACCGCGCTCGTGGGCGGCAAGCGCGTGGCCAAGGACTCGCCGCGCATCGAGGCCTACGGCACCGTCGACGAGCTGAATGCGTGCATGGGCCTGGTGCGCACCGCGCTGGCGACCTCGCCGGCGGGCGAGCGGCTCGGGCCCATCGTCGCGCGCGTGCAGAACGAGCTGTTCAACCTGGGCGCGCACCTGGCCACGTCCGACGAGGCGCGCTGGTCCAAGCAGCCGGCGGTGGCGGCGCGCCACATCGAGGCGCTCGAGCAGGAGATGGACGCCTGCAACGAGGACCTGCCCGAGCTGCGTTCGTTCATCCTGCCCGGCGGTGGCGCGGCCTCGAGTGCGTTCCACCTGGCGCGCACGGTGTGTCGGCGGAGCGAGCGCCTGGTCGTGGCCCTGGCGCGCGCCGAGCGCATCGGCGACGAGCCGGTGAAGTACCTGAACCGACTGTCCGACGCGCTCTTCGTGTTCGGCCGCTGGGCCTGCTGGAAGGACGGCGAGGCCGAGCCGCTCTGGGAGCCCGAGAAGACGTAGGCTTCGCACGTACCTGCAGCCATGCAGCCACCCGGCGGGACCGACGTTCCCGACGGCGGCGGCCTACCCGACGGCGCGCCCGGGCGTACAATACCGGCCATGAAGCGCAAGCTCGGCCTCCTGGCGCTGCTCCTGGTCATCGTAGGCGCAGGCATCCTGTTCGTGCGTTCGCGCCCCGAGCCGGCCGCTCCGCCCCTCGATCTGGCCGAGGCCAGTCGCCTGCTGGTCAACCGCAACTGGCTCGACGTCATGCCGCGCGACCAGAACCAACGCCTGCACGTGTACCGCTTCACCCCCGCCATGGGTGGCGGCGTCTTCCAGGACCGCACCCTCTACGCCGGGCAGTTCGAGCTGTTCACCTTCAAGCTCGACCACGACCAGATCGAGCTCAACCTGCCGCACAAGTCGCAGCGGGTCATGACGCACTTCGAGATCCGCCGGGTCACCGGGCACAAGCCGTTCGACCTGGAGCTGACCATGGACGCCGACCCGCGCGGCCCGCACCGCTACTACGGCTTCAGCAACGAATCGGCGGCCGAGGCCGACCTGGAGACGATGCTGAACACCCGCCGCGCGACCCCGGCGCCCTCGACCACGAAGTAGCGTCCGCGCGGCCTACCGGCCGCTGCCGTCGCGCTTGACGTGCCGGATGTCCTTGCCCTGGACCATGAACACGACCATCTCGGCCAGGTTGGTGGCGTGGTCACCGACGCGCTCCAGGTACTTGGCAATCGACTGCAGCCGGGTGGCCCGGTAGATGTTGCGCGGGTCTTCCATCATGTAGGTCAGGAGCTCGCGGAAGTTCTGGTGGTAGTAGGCATCCACCACCGCGTCGGCCTCGATGACCTTCTGCGCCCGCTCGATGTCACCGGCCACGAAGGCGTCGAGCGCCTCGCGCACCATGGCCTGGGCGGCATCGGCCATGCGCGGCAGGTCGACGACGCGGGTCTTGAGCGGCGGCTCCTCGTTGAGCTCGATGACACGCTCGCTGATGTTCACGCCCAGATCGCCGATGCGCTCCAGGTCGGTGACCAGCTTGAGCGCGATGGTGATGAACCTGAGATCCGACGCGACCGGCTGCCGGCGCGCCAGCACGCGCAGACACATCTCGTCGCACTCGACCTCGAGCTTGTTGATCTGCCGGTCGTACTCGATCATCCGCCGGGCCATGAGCGTGTCGCGCTCGACCAGCGCGCGGATACTCGACGCGATCATCTCCTCGACCTTCGCGCCCATGAGCAGCACGTTCTCGCGGATCTTCTGCAGCTCGTTCTCGTAATCCTTGTCGGTGTGCTGCCTCTTCATGAACGCCTTGCCCCCTCCCGCTACCCGAATCGACCCGTGATGTAGTCCTCGGTGCGCGGATCGCTGGGCTTGGTGAAGAGGACATTGGTCTCGTCGAACTCGACGAGCTCGCCCACGTAGAAGAACGCCGTGTAATCCGCGACGCGCGCCGCCTGCTGCATGTTATGCGTCACGATCACGATTGTATAGGTCTCGCGCAGCTCGTGGATCAGCTCCTCGACCTTGGCGGTCGCGGTGCGGATGCGGCTGCCGAGCGTTTCAGAAGCCGTTTTTATTTCGGCGCGAAAACCCGTCTCTTCGAAATTTTTGAGGTCTTCTCTCGCATAATCTTCATGCGCCGCCGCCACGGGAATAATGAAAATTTGAGTCGGCGAAAG
>OBEQ011796949.1_pt1 | contig 16183 bp, 3 predicted proteins | sample 1670901 | NCBI WGS metagenome assembly OBEQ01 (sample SAMEA104232315, study PRJEB22302) | groundwater metagenome | biome: forest; feature: aquifer; material: groundwater | place: USA | collected 2011-08-07 | depth 5.4 m
ACTCGGTTGATCAAGAGATTTGAGAAGTGGAACAACAGCAGGGCGGCCAATCTGAACAAGCTCCCAGATTGCGTGATCACGTTTCTCGACGGCCTTTTGTGTTTCAGATGTTTTGTTGGGTTCTTTTAATAAGGTTATGGCCCGTTCAACTCGAAGAGGCTTTTGAGACACTGTTTCTTTAATCTTTCTCAATTCGGATCTGGATTGAAAATTTTGACCCGCTGATTTTCCCTCGAGATCACCCCTGAACCTTTCACGGTTTGTCTCTTCCAATAGCTTTCGAACTTCTTCAAGCTCGCCTTGATAAACGGCGGCCTTAGTTTGCGTCCTCGCAAGAGCATTTTCCCAATAACGCAATGCTTTGAGGTACCCGCTTGCACGCGACTTTTGTATGTAGATCCTGAGCGTTTTAATTTTTTTCTGCTCCTGAACTATGACTTGTCCGAGCTTATCGATCAGAAAATGCAGCCGAGAAACGGTTATCTCAACACTTTCCTTCGCTTCCGGTGCTTCTTTCAGGGCTTCTTCAATATGAGCAAGGTCTGACAAAATGATATTTTGAAGATATTCCTCCTTGAGTCCTGCACGGACTAAGAAAGCGGATACCGAATTTGTTTCTTTAGCGCGATACAAAAGAGAACCTGCCCCGCCATAATCCAAAGCAATCACTTGCTTGCCTTCCTCAAGCGCCGAGACGGCCTCATGAAGCGTGCCTTCTCTTCCGTTCAAGACAATCAGCACATCAGCTACCTTGCCCATACCGATACGCCTCTCGAACATGTCGGCTCCGAAATGGGCAACGGGCACTGTTTGAAGAGGCGAAACCTTTTCGTAATCCCAGCCAGGCTTCAAACCTTCGGGAAGGAGTACAAAAAATCTTTCCTGTCCTCCCTGGCTTGCTTTTACAACGCCCCGATAAACATCGACCCCGACGCCAGGTACACCTCCTGTGAAAACAAAACCATTATTTTGGACATAAGTTCTAAGTTTCCTCCCTAGTGCTTCGCCCAAATTCTCGGAATAGCGCTCGGTTGGAAAGGTTGCGCCGATGATACCAACCTTAAGACCCGGAAACTTAAGTCTTATTTGGGCCGCTTTAAGATCGAGCGATTCCATGTCATTGCGTTCTTGAATTTGCTCGCTTAAAACTCTCTGTGAAATTGTTCGCTGGGGTTCACGAGAAAGGATCGGCTTCAGTGGAGAACCTTTTTCTTCAACGGATGAGGATTCCTTTTTTGGAAAAAGTATATTCCAGAAAAGAAATAGGCCAACCGTAAGGACAGTGAAGAAAGCAACGAATGAATGCATTGAAAAATCCAGCCCCCGAGAAAAATGCTCCCCAAGGAGAAGCGGAAGCAAGGCCAAGGAATTAAGCGCAATGCCTCCCTGTTTAGGTGTGGAAGCATTTGTTCTTTCAACCGGCAGTACATTGATTAGTTCCGCAAGAAGCTGATCGCTTCCTTCCCAGCCCTGCACCGGATAAAAATGGACTCCTCCTTGGGAATGATTCCGGGAGGGTCTGTGACCTACGGAAAAAATTTTAGCTCCTTTGACTATCATATCGCTGTCATCTCCATTCTCATCAAAGGTATTGCCTAAGATGAGGACTTCGCCCGGCTTTGGTTCAGCACCGAATCTTTCTTTCACAACTTTTGTGAGATGATATCTGACCGCAACTGACTTATCGATCCCGTTAATCGTCATCCGGATTGACGTGTTCCCTATTCCCTTCAAGGTAATGGGGAGTCCCTTTTGGTCGAACGCAAATAGAAGGTGTCTGGCGACCTTGCGTCTTAAGAAACCTCTTTCCTTGAGGCGCACAATGATCTGGCTTCCTGCATCAATCACTTTAACTGGAGTGGCAACCACCAAATTCTTTGCGTTTTTTACTTCTTGATCCAAAGCATATTCTTTAAGCAATGAATTCACAATAGCGCGCCAGTTTTTCATCTGCTCAGGGGTAAGCTTTACATGAGCAGTATCGTAAAGAGGCTTCGGCAATGGATTTCCATTTTTGTCAAATCCAAAGCCCTGGCTCCCTGTGGCGGTATAGACGCTTAAGTTCTGGAGGAGAGCTTTTTGGGTGATGGGAACCCGGCTTAAGAAATATTTTTTCACCTCTTCATAGCTTTGTGTGGTCACAACCGCAACCTGGACACCGAGACTTAAAAGATAGAGAAGTTTTTCCATCACAGGCTGGGGCACCGCTTCAAGCGTATCCGCCAACGTACCATCCAAATCAGAAATCACGGCCTTATAAGATAGATGCTTCAGATTTCTGGGCTGAGCTGGCAAGGCGAACTGGGGGCGGTAAATGCCCTTGATGCGTTTATATTCCTTATAAACGTTCCTGTTTAAGGAATCCGATAAACTAACGCCTGAAGTATCTACGTTAAAGATTAAGCTTTGGATGTGCGCGGTATCGTCAAAATAAGCCGGCTTATGCTGTATTTTTCCTCCCTTGAGAGCCCACTCACGGATGAATGCCGGAATATCTTCATCAAGCATCGCCGAATTTACAAACACAAGCGCCGGCTGATTGATCCGGCCCGGTGACACCGGACGGACGCGGCTCACCTCTTGTCTCCTCTCTCTGACGGCAAGCTCAAGTGCACCTGGGTTCCAGAACTCGACGTCATAAAGATAACGCGGGAGCCTTCCATTCGGCTTATAAAGCCTCATGAGCCGCCTCCTCAGTGTTCGGTAATGAGATTTTTTTCTAAGGTGCTGGATAAATTTTGCTCTTGTCTTGACCAAATGTTTAAAGGTCTCTTCCTGACCTCCTGAAAGAATGTCATTGGCGGCGATCATGAGGTTTCGGTATCCCACATAGGCATCAGGGTAACGGGCTGATTTCCTGTCCTTTGGGCGTGCAAGTAAATGCTGCGTTCCATCTACCACGATAATGACGGGTTGTTCATTCAGAATCCGGTCATAAAGTGAAGCGCTAAAAAGATCGGGCTTTACCAAGCTTGGATTCTCATGAGATTCACTTGATCCAATGCGCGCATAATGGATTTCTACTCCGTCTTTAGCCAAATCCCTAAGAAGCGGGCTTACGGCAAATCGTCCGTAACTTAAATTCGGCACCACCCAGACCGGCCGCTTCATCTGATCGGCCTGCTTTTTTACCTGAAGCACGAAGTGCCTTAACCTAAACGCTTCGTAGGCAGCGTATTTAATCTCGGCTTTCTCACGGCGGCTTAGGCGAACTGCTTTGGCGTCTTGGTTAAAATTCTTAAGAATTTCCAGATATTCCTGGAAGTTGTAGCGATGTGCTTGCTTGAGCGTCCGGTCAACCAGTTCCCGGAAGTTCGTATATTCCAGATGGATATCAAGTTCATCGTTCGGATTAAAAGCGACCTCTCCGGTCTTAAACTTGCGCCTCATCTCGCTCCAATCAATAAGTTCCTGGTCAATTTTGGCTTGGGTTCCGAGTTTGATGAGCCGCGCAATTAAATATTGAGTGGGTTCGAAACCCCGGAGACTGAGTTCCTGTAACGCATAAATCCCGAGCCTGAATTCGGAAGGTGTTTTCGTTAGAGCAACCACCTCAGGCAGCATCTGAGTCAATGCAAAGGCAGGATTTCTCCCCGATTGAACGAGCGAAATCCCCAGAATCAAGGCTTCGTTTAATTCATCGATCGTGCGGGCAGTCTTTGCAATGGAAGGCAGGATTACTTTTGAAAGCTCCCTGTAGTCGTAACGTTTGTCTTGAAGAGAGCGTGCGAATTTCTCAGCGACCTGAAGACTCGCGCCAAAGGACTTCTCATCCTTGGCTTTCTTCGCAATCCCAGGAAGATAGTATTTGAAGATGTGGCGCGGATTAAGTTTTGCCTTTCTTAGGCGGTTCTTGGAATTTGATAACTCAAGCAGCCTCTTATCTTGAATTCTTTTGGTCAGATCCGGCAGAATTTCAACCAGAAGCTCATAAGGATCTATGGATCCGCTTTTTCTCCCAAGAACATGAGGGCGAATGGACCTGAAGAGAATGATCTTGTCTCTTGCCTTCAGAAAATGAACGGGTTTTTTGATCTCAGAATAAATCCGGTAGGTTTTCCAAAGCTCGATAGTGGTTCTGGCGGAAAGATAAAGAGCTCCGAGGGCAAAAAGAGCGACGGCTGTGTAAAGAAGCGGCTTCTTCGCTTGATCGATGAAACTTTGGACCATATGACTCAAAAAAGACCAGAAATCGGAAAGTCCGAGCAAACCAATGAAGATGTTCGGGTAGGCTGCCTCTTTCCTTCCTGCTTCATTCATGATCTCACTTAAAAGCTGGTTTGTGCCCTTCCAGCCGTGGCGCGGATAAAGTTCCACGCCATTCGGGACGGCCTGATCTCGCCCGCCCACTGAAACTATGCGCGCACCCTGCGTGATCATGGGGCGGTCGCTTCCGCTTTCCTGGAAGTGGTCTCCCACAATCAGGAGCTTGGAGAGGTCGGCCGCATGTTTGAATCGATCGGGAAGAAGCTGGTGGACGAAATAATCCTTTGCTGTTCCTTTATCGATTCCTTTCATGACCACATGGATGGTTCCCGTCCCTGAATGTTCTGTCTGGAAAGGAAGATTGCGGTTTGTAATGAGCTGGTTTAAGGTAGCGCTTACGAGATCACGTTTGTCCTTAGATTTTTTGAGGCGTATCGTAAGCTGAGCTTCCCGGTCCGTCACTTCAGCTTCGTTCGCAAGCGAACCTAAGGCCTCATTCACCAACTCACGAATTGATGTTCGCTCTGCGTCCTTAAGATCGGTTTTCGCACGGTCATAGATCAGGTAGGGTGTTTTCTTTTGATCAAAGCCCCAGGCTTGAGCACCCCTCGCGGTAAAAAGGACTAAAGACTCAAGCGCATGAGATTGATTGGTATCAATTCGGTCAAGGACATACTGCTTGACCTCAGAAAAACTCTGCGACGTGACAATTCCGACTTGAACTCCTGAGCTCAAAAAATAAAGCAGTTTGTTAAGGAGAGATTTATCGATCTCGCTTAACGTGTCCGTAAGAGTACCATCCAAATCAAAGAGCATAGCTTCATAAGTATTGCGCAAAGCCTCTGGCGCAGGCGGTTGATGCACCAATTGCGGAAGCTTTCCTTGGTATGAAGTCTTGAGTTCCTGAACGGCCTTAGAAATTTCAAAGTCAAGCGCATGAGTCAAATAGATCCCGTGCCCATTGACCGCAAAGACGGTCTGCTGGATCTGCGTTTTGTCATCAAAGAAGGCTGGGATATGCGGCTGTACGACGCCTGCCCATTTTTTGACATCCGGCGGGAGATCTTCATCGAGAAGAGGCGAATTAACAAAAATTAAGGCGGGTGAATCAAGGTCTTCAGGTTTAAAAGGCGTCACATTCTGTACTTCCTTCCTTGCCTGCCGAACGACTAACTCAAGCCCGCCGGGATTCCAGAATTCAAGCCGGTAGAGAAGCCTTGGCTGGTCCAGACCCCTATTGATTTTCTCTAATTTATCAGTCAACGTTTTATATTCTGAGTTTCCTCTTAACGTACCGAGAAAATCCCGGTCCACCCTTGCTTTATCCAGGAATTTCTCATCTTTTCCTTCTGAGATGGCTTCATCGAGCGCCACCATAAAATTCCGGTAGCCGACGTAGGCATCCGGGTAGCGGGAAGATTTCCGCTCCTGTGGCCGTGCTAAGAGATGCTGAGTTCCGTCTACCACAACGAGTACAGGACGCTCCTTAAGAATCCTCGCGTACATCTCATCGCTAAAAAGGCCGGACTTTACCAATTCCGGGTGCTCGTGACTTTCAGACGAGCCTACCCTTGCATAATGGACTTCAATATTGAGCCTTGATAATTCATCAATGACAGGACTGACGGCAAATTTCCCGTAACTTAAATTGGGGATGACCCACACAGGCCGTCCAATTTTATCTGCCCTCTTCTTGAGTGCAATGATAAATTCAAGAAGCCGGTAGCCTTCATAAACTGCAAGTTTAATTTCAGACTGCTCTTCTGAACCCAACCCTGAAGAAGTACCCTGCGAGGCTCTAAACTGCTGGATCACGCTTTGGTAATTTTCATAGGCGTAACTTTGGGAAAGCTGAGAGGAGAGCCGTCGATAAGTCGTATATTCCAAATCAACGTGGAGGGGGTTTTTGATATCGAATTTAACTCTGCCGGTTTTAAAGTCAGCGAGGAGGCGGGACCATTTAGCAATTTCTTGGACCCTGCTACTCTGTGAAGTGGTTTTCTCTATGGTTTCAATGAGAAACTGGGTAGGATGAATCCCTTCTAAGAGGAGTTCCAAAATAACGTTCAGGCGGAGAACTTTATCTCGGTCTTTAGCGCCTTTTAAGGCTTCAGGAACAACTGTGGTTAAGATTTCATTAGGATTTTGCTTGTGGGAAGCGATTCCTTTCGCCAGCTTTAAAACCCCCTCAAACACAGGAAACTGTGCGGCATGCTTCTTAATCAAATCGAGACTTGGCCCAAAGACAGAATCGATGGCGATTCCTTGCCGCGTAAGCTCCTTGGCAGTATCCGTCAGGCGAAGAAGTCCTTGATCGAATTCTGCTTCATCTTTCGCAGCCTGTCCCAGAAAAGGAATCCCGTACTTTAACACCGGGGCTGAATTCACCTTGGCCTTATTAAGCCCGTCAAGAAATTTCGCGATCTTTTCGATGCGCTCGATTTGAGTAATTCCGTAGACTTCAGGGAGTTTCTCGGCAACTGCTTTATGGACATCCTCTATTTGATAATGCGTTTTTTGAGCCAACGCACGGGAGGCTTTTAGGATCCTCCTGCGTTCCTTGAATGTCGTTTCACCCACTGAACTTAATAGATGTTTGTAAACGGCCCGGACTTTTTTGCCCCGTTCATGGAAAATAGCCCACGTAATAAGACCCGCAAAAGTAAAGATTCCGATCAGCCAATTTTGTGCATGAGCGGTAAAACCCAAAAGATAATTGGGTATTTTTTTCCACCAGGGTTTATCCTCATAATATTCCATAAGCGCCCGTGCATTTTCGTGGCGGTTCTTATTGAAAAAGAGTTTTCCTCTTAATTGACTGGGACTGGCCTCCTCAGTTGACACTTGTGGAAGTAATGGTGCTGGACTTACCGCGGGTGGAGAGGTCAGAAATGGAGCAGCGGATTTGGGGTTCGTGAGTTCTTCAAGACGATCAGGTGCAATTTTTCCTAAGAGCTCTCTTGCGCCTTGTTTCACGAGTTCATTATCTGAGGTGATCAGATTTTCGATTCGCTCTTGAGGCACTTTTAGCTGAATGAGAGCTTCGATGGCAGCTTTGCGTATTCCTTCATCAGAATCAGATAATGCTTCAATCAAAGACTCTATCGCGAAAGTCATCCCCAGTTTGGAAAAGGCGTGAATAACAGAGATTCTGATGGCAGAATTCAGGGAGTCATCTTCATTCTTGTAATTAAAAGCCCAGAGAAGACTTGCCTTGACTGAAACATTATCAATTTTCTGATCGCTGAAGCTTTCCACAATTAATTGCAACTGGGCTAGCTTCGAGTTGTAATTTTCTAAAGTGAAGAAACCACTAAGCGAAAGAACCCCTGGATTACCTAATTTGATCAATCCTTCGATGGTGGCCTTATTTAAATCAGGGTGGTAGTCTCCCGCCGCCTGGCTCGGCTCTAGGGCAAAAGAAGCCAATCGATCAATGATTTTCTGCTCGCTGGTTCCTGAGTCGGCAATCGTTTCAATTGCAGCTTTCAGGTTCTCTGGAACCTTTTGGTAGTTCTCAGGGGTCAAGACTGAGAGAAGCGCGTCCCTGCCTCCATCACTCATGTTGAGCAAAGCGTGGACAGAAGCCTTTACGATATCCTTATTAATTGAGCCGTCTGGATTTTGATAAAGGGCGGCCTTGGTAAGTTCTTGAACGAAATTTAAGTTATTGACGCGCACAAACATCTTTGCATCATGAATCATTCCTTGGGGATCATCCTTGTATCTTGTGGGGGTAAAGAATTGAAACTGAGCAGGGGTTAATGCCTTCAAGATCCCTTGTGCCTCAGTCTTCAAAGGCATGAAATTTTCAAGAGAATCCAATTTTTCGATTCCCTCTAAACTAATGATCACCTCTGGACTTAGGGTCTTTCCTTGGCTTTTGGCTATCGCAAGAATCGCTTTAGCCGCGCCGTGGCTTTTACGCCAATTCCGAATTGATAAAGCATCGTTAAATTTTTCAAGCGCCTTTTCGCCCTCTGCCTGATAAAGCGCTTTTCCTGCTTCTTCACTGACTTGAGGATAATATCCATCAGTTGATGAGGCCTCAAAGATCAGCCAATACAGTTTTTCAAGCAGTTCTGGATTCTTTAACTTTGAGCCGGCGATCACTTCAAAGACCGCGGGCTTAATAGAACCGCCTCGGTAATTTTCCGGATCAAATGATTTCATCAACTGCTCAAGTCCATTATCACCTGATTGAATGAGTGTTTTCGCTGCGAGTTTTACAATCGAAGGGTAATAGCTGCCGTTTTCGTTTTGGGTGTGCGGATGGAGTGTAAGCCATACTAAGGCATCATAGACAGGACGATGAGTTACAAAATCAAGTTTGGATTCGGCTACCGCCTCGATAGTCCGTTCAAGATTTGCAGGTTGTCCCAATAGCTCTTCACTCTTGAGCGCTTCACCTAACGTCTGGGCACCGTCAGTGCCCAAATGAAGAAGCGTCTTGGCGGCACCCTTGACAACATTAGGATAAAAGTTATGATTCGGTAATTCGGCTGTGACAATCGCCCATTTCAAAGCTTCCCGTACTTTTGGATCGTTGATCCGGCGCTCATCAACTAAGTTGATGGCATCGGTAATGCTGCTGATATTCTTTTCGTAATTGGTTTTCGTAAATACGTCTGTGAGCTCTTCAAGAACTTTCTCGTCAATCTGTGTTGAATCTGGGCGGGCTGCGCTCTCCGTCTTCCCGTGGTCAGCCGCAAATGTCTTATACGGCAATGATAAGGGCCATGAGATTAAACCGAAAATGAGGAGACTTGATAACCGCCCCTTTAGACCATGAGTTTTAAGAGCTTTCGAAGGAGAGACTGCCGGTTCATTCGTTTCCCTAATTTTGGCCAACAAAGCTTTTGTTGCACGCCAGTTCGTCCCGAAGCCCCGATCTTCAGAGAATTTGACACGCAGTTTTTGAAGATTTGCAAGTACTTGAGCGTTTGTTGGTTTCCCTCCGACCGAGACAATGTCTGCTCCAGGCAAAACGCTGATCACATCGGCATCAAGACCTCCCGGATAAAAAGAATCTCCCACAAAAAGGACGTGATCGTAAGGAATAGATCTCGCAAAATGATCCTTTGCCCGCTCCAAGAAATCCAGCGCGGCGGTGGCTTTACTAACGCCACCGATCAGCACATGGACGGTTTCACCGCCGCCGATCCGCGGACTTAGATGCCATCCTTCATTCAAAAAAAGGTCAGTCAAGCCCGAAATGGCATGGACTCGGTCCAAAACGCCGTCAATACTGATCGCGCCGTACCGCGGCTCTCTGTGGTTGATCTTGACATGCGAACCTAAGAGAGCTCTGATTTTCTCTTCGACCTTGCTCTGACCGTTTTCAAAAATAGTCCCTTTTACAGAATCGATGAGCGACTTATCTTTCATGAAGTTTCCTTCTTCGTCAAAACCAAAGGCCTGCGCCCCTCCTGATGTATAAATCACGAGGTTCTTAAGCATTTGCCTTAACTTAAGATCGTGGTCAGACGCCACGGAGATTTGCTGGATGATATATTTTTGGACTTCATCTTTTGCCTGAACAGAAACCAAGGCGATCAAAACACCCTGCTTGAGGAAATAAATCAGCTCCTTTAACATGTCGTCTTCGATCGGTTTCACCGTTCGAGTAAGAGTCCGGTCGATATCAAACATCATCACAGCGTAGGGGGTTGGAACCGGAAGCTCTTTGAGAGCTGACTGAGTGAGTAATTCTTTCTTAAGAGATTCGAGGGATTCCGTAAGTTCATTTTGTTCTTTTCGCAACCGGCTAAGGGTTTCGTCAAGATCTGAGCGTTCTTGTTTTAGATTTTGAAGCTCATTTAAAAATGTGCCACGCTCCGCTTTTAAATGAGTAAGCGTCTGATTGAGTGATTCTATTTCTTTCTTGAGTTGTTGGGTTTCTTGCTCAAAGGATTTAAACGTCTCTTGAGACTTTTCTTGAGCCTGAAGTTGTGATTCTTCATAGGTTCGATTGAGGCCCGAAAGTTTGGTCTCAAGATCGCGCTCCGCTTCCTTCAGTTGGTCCGCATATTTCTGAAGTTCCTCTTTAGCCCAAGCCTCCTTATCTCGTTGGGAGATCTCAAGTTGGGTAATTCTTTCGGATTATTCTTGGATTTGATTCTCTTGGCTCGAAAGTTTTTCTTCATTTTGTGCGATTTTGTTTTCCAAATTCCGAAGTGGCTCTTCAAGCATCTTGCGTCTTGTTTCAAGTTCACCTGATGCTTTCTGAGTAGAATCAAGCTTGAGTTTTACCTCTTCGTAAGATGCCTTAAGCTCATCCAGTTTCGACTGTGCAGCCTCGCTTGATTTGAGAAGCGCATTGTGCTCGCTTTTAAGCGCTTCGATTTCCCTTAAAAGTGTTTCTTTTACTGAGTGAAGCGTCTCGGTCTCAGTTCGAACACTTCCAAGCAACGTTTCCGCCTCTTGAATTTTTCCAAGCGTTTCTTGAAGCTTTCCGAGTGCTTCATCCCGTTTCTCTTCCGCTTGCTTTTGGGCTTCAAGCGCTTTGCCGCGAGCTTGTTCAGCCTGGACCTTTGCTTTTCTCACCTCTTCAAGCTCCGCTTCAGCTTTCCGGAGCGTTTCCTCTCGAGCTTCCTCATCTTGTGCGGTAGCTTTCCCCTCGTGGATTTGGGCTTCAGGCTCTTTGGGAACTTCCTGTGTTTGGGTCTCCTCTTGAACTTGCGGTTTTTGTAATTCCGTTTCTCGGGGCTTCCTTTGAGATGCGCCTTCGGATTCGGCTGTCTTTTTGATAGGCTCGGCCTCGTGAGGAGGCTCGGCATTAACCCTTGCACGAACCAGTACCATGGAACCAGTATTCCCTTGAGGAGTTTTGAAATTGAGTTTCTCTTTCATGAGCTGAAGGGTGCTCCCTTGAACAATTTCGATGGGTGATTCGCTAGGAGTTCCTTCGAGCTTGCCTCCCTCGCTTAACGTGAGAATCCCTGCTTCAGTTTCAAATTTAAAAGTTCTTTCGGTTTGGACGTAACGGATAAAACCCAAGTCACCCACCTTGATCACAACTTCATCGGATCCGCGGATCAAAATGTCTGATTCAGGAGGAAAAAGAAACTTGAAGCCTTGAAGCGTAAAAAGCGATTTCTTCTCAAGAGTTCCAGAAAGACCTGTTCTGGTTTGGATCTCAAGACTTCCTTCAGCTAAAGATCCCCTCACTTTAGTTCCGCCTGGAGTTTGGGCTTCAAAGGTTTTTGATGGTTCGTCTTTTGTAACCTGTGAGCCAGGGGAAAGCGTAACGCGGACTCCGTCAGAGCGCTCAATCACTTCATGGTGAAGGGCTTTTGCTTCTTGAACGAGCCTTTCCTCGCGCTCCTTAAACTCCCGAACACTCCGTTCGAGTTCTCGATTACGTTCCTTTTGAACTTCAAGCGCCTTCTCGGCCTCCTCAAGGAAAGAGGCTTGTTCCCTCAGAATTCGCCTCTGACGTCTGAGGTGGGAAGAAAGCGCAATCAAAACTCCGATTCCAAGAAGCGCGGAAACGAGGAAAAATGCCTTCTGCCAAAAGGGCATACTTTGATACCCGTTCTCGCGTGGAACCTGGTTTAGAGTCTCTTGAACAAGACGGTTTTTTTTCTGAGAAACTTGTTTCTCTTTCTCAAGGTCCTGTTTCAACTTTTCGCCGCTTTCCTTCAAGGAAGCGAGTTCCTTTTGAAGTCTTTCATTTTCTTCTCCCAAGGCTTGAGCCCGTTCGGCGTTTGAATTTGCTTCGCCTTTTACTGAGGAGAGCGTTTTCTCGATTTCATCGAAGGTTTTTTGAAGTTCATTTAAAGTTTCTTTCTTTTCATCGATCGTCTTTTGGGCTTCTGAAAACTTCTTCCGGAGCTGCTTTCCTTCTTCCTGAAGAGACTCGATCTTTGTCCGGAGATTTCCTTCCTTTGCCTTAAACTCATCAAGTGCCGTCTCGTATTGAGCTACTTTCTCGCCCAAGCCCTTCTTTGGACGGAGTTCATTTTCGTCCAACGAGGTATCTACGGTTTTCACTTGAGCGCTGGCCTCCACACTTTCAACGCGGCTCACAAGGGGTGTTCTCACTGCTTCTTTTGAGGCATATTGGGACAAATTCCAGTTGGAAGAGCTTGCCTTCTCCGCATGCCACACAATGGGTCCTGCCTTCCGTCCTTTTTCGGTAAAATCGAAAAGCGCTTTTTTTGAGGAATAATCCTCACGGCTCCAGCCCGAGTGAGTTTCGGTTCCATTTGAAGCCGCCCATGAAGCACCGCCCAATGAGGAAAACAGGGTGAGACCAAAGAGCCCAACGAGAAAATATTTCCTCAGCCTGTTCGTTCCTGCTTGAGCGGCCCTCGCTTCCGACCTTACGGGCAGATTCCTGTTTTGAGTACCCTCAAAATAGCCGAGGTATTGAAAATAAGACCCGAGATCTTGAAAATAAGGCCGCTGTGCTCGCTCAGCTTCAGGTCTTAGCCACTCGCGGGCAATGTGATGAGCGCCCGGATGAGTTCCTTTCACTGAAAAATCGGTTAAGAGGATTCCACCTTCACGGATGTATTTCAAAGCGAGCGGATAAGCATTGGATTTCTGAGTGCCGCCTCCCGTATAACCATTCCGAAGCGCCTTCTCGGCATATATGTCGAAGCCTTTTTTTACGATCTCTGGAAGCTGGTCATCAATCCCCGCATCAACTCCAAAATAATAAAAAAGTGTTCTTTTTCTTCCGCCGTATTGAAACTCCAGGTAATAAGCATTACGACCGATCCGCTTGAGTTTGGAAACAGTCCCTTGTAACTTGTTCTTAATGCTCAGAGAAATCCATTTGAGCGCAAGTCTGGGAGATGCCTCAAAATCTTTGATGTCGACAAAGATATAATGATCGGCATCCGTGGCCAATGCGACGTGGACAATATCAAAGGCCGGACCCGCATAATAGAGTGTGATCGGATAAGGAAGCGCAGACCCAATGGTTCTTCGGACTGCTGAATACCATCTTGAAGTTGCATTTCGGCCAAGAACCTGAGTAATATCAGGATCTGACTTCTGAGCAATCGCTTCGAGGAATATCTTTCTTACTTCATCTGGTGAAGGTATTCTTTCCCGTTTTGTTTGAAGCGACCGAGGCAAAACACTAAGAACGACTTTCTTCTTCATCACTCTCCAAAAAACATAACCCCAAAACGTCGCTCCCGCTAAGATGAGTGGTACAAGCGTTTCCGGTGTCTCAAAAAGAGCTGCCAATACCATCTGCCGCAATTCTGAACGTTGAGCAGGGATTTTTTGTTTTTCTTTTGGCGCTAAGAGGAAGCGGTCGATATCAAGATGAGAAATGAGTTCCCGGATTCTTGGGCCGAGCCTTTGAGCTGCGGTTTGTTCGAGGGCATGCTCAAGCTCTAAATAAACAGGCGTCCCATATGTGGCTGGAGGCCTTAAAGCAAACTTAAGTTTTTCTTTTATCATTTCCTCATAACGTGCACTTTGGTCTTTTTCAATGTTGCCAATCGCAGGTGAAATACGTGCATAGCCATGACCTTCCCGCTTAATAGCCTCACTTAATGCCTCAGAGTGGAATCCCCCTGTAATTAAAATGAAACGAGATCCTTTCCTGTGAGTGAGGTCGCGAGTCATGTTCCGGATGAAAACTTGATCCCGTTTTTTGGCAAGCTCATAAAACTTAAGGAAACAAGGAAGCTCCTTTTGAAGATAAGAAATTGATTCTTGAGATGGGGTCTTGAGGCCGATGGGTGCGATGGATCGAAGTGATTTGATGAGACGAACGACATCCAATCGGGCGTTATCTTTTTGAATCGATTCGTAATCAGAGGGGCTGAGTTCTAAACTGAAAAGGCGTTTGAGAAGCTCAAGATCTTCGGATATCTGCCAAAGTTTCCTTGATTGGTCGGTTTCAAGATAGGATTCCCCAAGACGTTTTTCGATTCCTCCGAGTTCCTCAAAGAAGCGCTTACGATCAAACGATTGAAGCGGGACCTGTCCTTTAAAAGCAATAAGTTTCTGCCATTCGGGATTAATCTGGGTGTCAATTCCCTTTTCTTTTGCCCGCGCTTCAAGCAACTGGACATAATTCAATAGATTGGCAATTCCTTTTTCTGAATCTTTTTTGAATTCAATCATTTCCCTGAATTCCTTTGAATAGTTAGGAACTTCAAGGGAGCGGATCATGCTTTCAATCTGGCTAATGGTATTTAAAGCGGCTTTCTTCCTCCTCAATGCGATTAAAAAAGTCTTCAGGTTTTCTTCATAAAGTGTTTTGTCTTCAATTCCGATTAATTTAATTGGGTAATCGGTCGAAAGCTCAAGATATTCCTCTCCTGATATTTTCCCGTTATCTAAGAAACGCTCGGCCACTTCCTTCCGAATTGAGCGAGGAGCAAACTTCCTGAGAGCGTCCAAACTGACATCCCCGCTTCCGCCTTCGACAAAAATGGTTGAAATTTTTTCCTTCTGGATTAAAAGTTCGATAATCTGAGCAAGACTCTTCTGGGCATCCAAGACAGCATGGGCATCTTGGATGTGATAAATAATAGGAGACGATTGTTTTTCCCCTGGCAGCGAAATTTGTTCAACTGAGCCCAATTCATGGGGAATATCAGGAAAGAGAACACCTCCCGCCGCTGCTTCAGCTTGAAGCGGAAGTCTCGGCCCTTGAGCCCAACTGACATCAAAGGAAAGGAACGTAATGAGAAGGATAAAGGTGACAACGCGGAAAAAATAACGATGGTGGGACCAAAAGAGGTTCATCGGCCTTTCGTGAGCCTCCTTTCAGTTTCACGCGAGGTGCTGAGGCTTGCCTGCGCCATCCTGTGAGACAACATTCGAAACTCACCCGTGGCGCTTCTTTTTGGAGTCAGATCTTTAAGTTCGGCCGAAAACAAAAGCGGTGCGCCCCCTGCCTGGCTTAAGAGGTGCTCGAGTTCTGCTTTTAAAAGTTGAATCCCTTGAGCTGAACACGAACCTGCAATAAAACATCCGAGCTGTTCACAAACGGTCTGAATCAAACCTTTGAGGCGAAGGCCCAGCTGCTCTGTCTCAGTGAGCATTAAAAGCTCAACTTGTCCGATCTTAAAATTAAGGAAAGCGGGTTCCTGATGCTCTAATGTGTGCAAAGCATCGAGGAGTTTTGCAACCGTTTTTCTGAGCTTGTAATGAAGGGCGGCTTCGCTTAACTGAGGACGGTTTCCGTTAAGTCCGTTATTTTTCATTCCGTCCTCCTATTCCAAAGACTCGCCCTGGGTCTTTTTTAGGATTAAAGTTCTCATTTCGGGGAGGCGCTTGATTTCGCTTAGGCACCATAAAAAATGGCTCTCCTGCGTATAACTCCAGAAGCTTCAGATCCTTAAGATAATCCGGCTGATCCTTGATGCGTTTCTCAGTATGCTCTTCTTCCGCACTCCATTTGACTGAAGGTTTTTTCTTCTGAGCCATTTAGACAGACCTCCAGACGAGATTAAGCGAACGAAATTCATCCTTAATCCGCTTCACTTCAGAATCAAAAGAAGACTTAGCTTTTGAAGATTGATCAAGGAACAAAGGGGCTTCAATTTTGAGCTGGTTTTGTTCAGGAAAATATGTATAGGGAGACTCGAAAGCAGGGTTCAAAAAAGAAAAAGCCTCTGTCGGCGTACTCCCCAACGAGAGGCTTAGAAGCAGAAAAAGAGAAAAGAAAAATGAGTTTCTAAAGTTTAAAAATAATCGGAGAAAAAAATAACCCAGCTTCTTCACGTATTAAACTCCGCGAAGAACGGAAGCTGAAATTGGCTTTAAGAGACACGTAAAAGACCTATGCCTTTAAAACCCTTCCGCTCTGGCTGGGCTTGTTAACTTAGCTGGGCTTACTTCTGACTTCTTGGCTGGGACTTCTATTGGCTGGGCTTACTTTTGAAACTACTAAAAATCAACCTTCTTAAAGTACTGAAAAAACTATACCCGACACATGAACAATTGTCAAGTCATTGGATAATTTTGGATGTACTGCTTGGGTACATGGTATCCACCC
>OBEQ012121862.1_pt1 | contig 16180 bp, 10 predicted proteins | sample 1670901 | NCBI WGS metagenome assembly OBEQ01 (sample SAMEA104232315, study PRJEB22302) | groundwater metagenome | biome: forest; feature: aquifer; material: groundwater | place: USA | collected 2011-08-07 | depth 5.4 m
AGGCCTCGGGGTCGATTGCAATCGGCTCGCTCTGCGCCCCGCCGTAGCCCCAACGATCATGTCCGATGGCGATATGCCTTTGATCCAGCCGCAGCAGGTAGATCAAGTCACCTTTGCCTGTTTGACCCGTGCACAGGAGCGGCTCACTGGTGCGGCCGCTGAACGCGGGTAGCTGGAGCGTGAGGCGAAGTGCGCCGTATGCCTCCGATTGCGGGGCGGCTGCGAGCGGCGCCAGGCGACGCCAGTCAAGGCTGCGCCCGGAGAAATCCCGCTTGAAGGCCGGTCGGTGAGGTCTGGCGGTGCCGATCGAGGGCGTGCGGCCGGTCGCATCGTAACACTTCGCATTGAGGGAAAGGGCAATTTTCCCGTCGAGGAACACCTGCACCGTTTGCAGGCGCCGGCGGAGTTCATTTTTAGACAATCCATCGTGGGCCGGATGATCCGCCGGGGGATACAGCGAACCCATCTGGACCAGCACCACATGCTCGCCGCCGGGATCAATTTTCATCGCGGGCCCCGTGCCGCCACCGCGACTGGTGTGCTCGAAGCCAAAGCGCACCAGTCCCTCCGTCAGGTAATGCACGTAGAGATAATCGGACAGAAACTCGCGGCCGGTCACCACCAGTGGTTCCACCTGCCCCGCTGCGTTGCGGGGAAAGACCAGGCGCAACTCCACCGGTCCGTAGTTCATGCCCGTCAACCGGTCATACCACGATGACAGGTGGTTGAACGCATGCGCCACCGGCGCATAAACCGCCGGGTGATTCAACATCAGGAGCCGGTTGTGCTGCAGGCTGACCAGCACGTTGAATCCGGCGGACCAGAGCGCCAGGATCCAGGCCATCCCCGCCAGCAGCCTCCGCCCGCCCCGATGCGTCAGCCCGGCCGACAAAGCCAGCACTCCGACTGCGCCCAGCAGGATCAAGCCGGGCGTGAAATCCACCTGATAACGGCTGGTCACGCCGCCAAAACAAAATACCACGGCCGCCGTCGCCAGCACCCCGGCCCAGACCGCCCCACCCCACCAGCGCACGGCACCGCCCACGCGCGGGGCCAGCCCCAATCCGACAAGGGCCAGCAGCACCCACGGCATGCCGGGCAACAAGCCATAGGGATTCTCCACGCCCATCTGCCCCACCGGCCCCGTCGGGGCGGAGATCACAGTCAGAAACGGAAAATACGGCGTCAGCCCCGGCGTCGAAAACAGGTAGATCCGCAGACTGTAGAAAAAATAGTCCGGACTGAAGAGTTTCAATTTCGTGACGTCTTCGCCTGCCATCTGATAGAGCTGGCCGAACTCCAGCGGATTGGCGAAACGCAGGTAATTATACAGCGCCAGGCCCAGGCCGACTCCCATGATCGGTCCGCCGGCGCAGGCCGCCAGCCTCCACCACTCCCGCGCCCGCCAAAAGCCGCGCCCGCTGGCCAGCGCCGCCCGGGCCAGCGGTGCGAGCAACACCACCGCGGCAAGCAGGTATACCGGCCGGGCTCCGATGCCCAGTCCCATCGCCAGACTCGCCAGCGCCAGCCATTTCTTCTCCGTATCCCGCTTCATCGACCGCCACAGGCAAAATAGCGTCAGCATGAAAAAAAAGCAGCCGCAGGAGATCGGGACTTCCCACATGCCCGGACGGCGCAGCAACGGCGGCACCATCGTCGCCAGCCCAAGCACGACCACTCCCGCCAGCCGCAACCCTGCGCCGGCCGCTTGAAAATGCTGCCGCGCAATGGAGAGCAGGAGCGCGACACTCACGAGAAAACCGGCCGCGGAAAACACCAGCACGGCCAGTCTGTCATCCACCCACCATCCGGTCAGCAGATTGAACGGCAGGTAAAGCACCAGCACCGGAGTGACGCCGAAATAGATGTAGTATTTGCCCTTGTAGTAGGACGCGTCGTGCAGGCCGCGGCCCGCGCGCTGCGTCGGATCGTAGGGATTGGCGAGTTTGGCGAGCTCCGGATCGGCAGCGAGGTCGAGCGACAGCTGCCCCTTGAGAAACCCGCGCGCGAGCAGGTTGTTGTAACCCGAGCCGTCTTTATTGACCAGCCCCTGCGGGCCTTCCGGCGCAACCGTCCAGTAATAAAACCCGATGATCAGGCACACCACCGCTCGAATCGCCCATCGTTCGATTCGGATGCTGCGCGGGAGCGGTGCAGCGGGAGTATGGTTCTCGCTCAACATCGCGTAGGAAATGCGCAAGCGGTCAAAGCTGACAAGAACCAACTGGCCTCATCGGAACCTTCAGCCCGCCGCCACCGCGGTCTCACTCCCACGGAGTTGCCGGCGCCACGCCCAGACCAGCAATCCCAGCCAGGCGACCGCACTCACGGCGCCGGCCAGCCACACCGCCCGTGAACCGTGAAACCGAGCTTCGACCGTGTGCCGTCCCCGCGTGAGCCGCACCTGCAACGAACCGTCGGTCGACGCCCGCACCTCCGCTGCTTCCCCATCCACCGTCACGGTGTAACCCGGCAGAAAAACGCGCGGCGTCGTCAGCCAGCCGTCGGTCTCAACCCGCACCGCCACCCGCCAAGGACGCAGCGACTCCACCCGGAGCGATGCCCGGCTCGGATCATACCGCGAAAGAGACAGGTCCGCGAAAGCCCCGTTGTTCTCCTCGATATCGTTCCCCTCCTCGCGCTTCATGCTCAGCTCATAGTGTTCCGGAGTGGAGCCGCTGTTCCAAAGCGACAGCACCCGCGAGTGCTCCGGACCCGTGCCGAACGAACGGTCCAGGCCCGACTGGGGCAGGAGGTATTCGCGATACCCTTGCTCGCTCCTCACGAACAGGTATCCGTCATACCGCCGGTTCGGGTCGAACTCAAAACGCAACAGGAGGTGCTCGCCCGGCTGCAGCGTGAAGCCGGGTTCGATCTTCAGCCATTGGGCGGAGTGCGGATTGACCCTCGCCGTCAGGGAGAGGCGCCGGGTCCCCGGCCCCGCCTCCATCTCCCGGGCGAGCGTGTCGGGCCCCGCCAGCAGCCGCCCATCCAGGCCGGCGAAACGGATTTCCAGCCGGGGATCCATCTTCCCGTGGGAAAAGGTGGCGGGGTGCGGCAGGAGGTCGTAAACAAAACGATCCAGCACGGCATTCTCCGTGCGAAACTGCTGCTGCGTTCGTCCGCCCGACGCCGTGGCCCACCACCCCCGGCGTGCGATCTTCAAGGCATCGTGCCCCGCCCAGGCCACCAGCACCAGCAGCACGGCGAGGATGATCCGGCGTCGCCAGAGGCTTGGCTCAACCGGGTTGGCCTGCAACCAAAGCAGGCCACCCATCGCCAGGAGGGCGCACAGCACCGGCAGATTGCGCAGGAACATGAGCAATCCGCTCGTCACTGCAAAATTCACCGGGAAATAGCCCACGAGAAATTCGCTCACGCCGGGAACCGACACCAGGAAGCAGACCAGCAGAAAAGCCGCCGCCGCGAAGCACTGGGCCGCGATCGCACGCGCTCGAAACGCCGTCAACAGTCCGGCGACACCGGCGAGCCACAGCCCCGGCCCCGGCTGGAAATCGGAAGTGACGGTCGCGTCCGGTGACAGCGGCAGGAAAATCCCCGGGGTCAACGGCGCATTGCCATGCAATGTGTCCAGCAGGTGATCACTGGCCAAAGGATGGCCCGATCCCAGCCATGCTCCCGTGGCCGCCGCCGCGATTGCCATGCAGGCCAGCATCACCAGCGGCGCGTAATCCGCCGGGTCGAACCACCGCAGCCGGCGCAGCAACCCCACGCCCGCCCCGAGCAGGACCACGGTCGCGGCCATCCAGTCAAACCACGGCACCGACGTGCGCCACAGCAGCGCAAATCCCGGCACCGCCGCCAAGCCCCAAAGCCAATGCCGCCGGGACAAAAGCACACCGGCCGCTCCGCTCATCACCAGGGTCGCCCCGGCGAACTGCAGCAATTCGCGCCCAGCCGGTGATCCTGGCGCCCGGGGCAGTTCCATCATGCCCGTGAAATAATACGCGCTCAGCGCCAGGAAAAGGAGCCCGGCCCGGAGTGCCGAGCGCCACGGGGCCCAGTCCGCCGGGCCCGACGTCAGCATCGCCGACTGCAGGCATAGCGTGACCAGCGTCGTAATCAGCGCCGCGGGCGGATGGCTCATCCAGACCAGCGCCAGTCCCGCCGCCAGCGGCACCCCGCCACTGGCACCACGAGAAAGCAGCAGGCGGGCGTTGCCATACAGGACCAGCGGCAAGGCCGCCAAGGTCATGAAGGTCATGTACGCTTCCGCGACCATCCCCAGCAGCAGCCAACCGGGCGACCACACGTAGAGGAGTGCCACGGCCGCGGCCTCCCACCGCCGCCGGGGCGCAAGCGAAACGCCCGCGGCAAACATCGCCAGTGTCCCGAGCAGCGCACTGGTGATCAGGGCGAGATGCTTCAGCGCGGTCGCTTCGAGCGCCCCGCAGGTCAGCCAGTCCCAGCCGCCGGCCACGTGCAGGAGAACCGGGGCCGTGCGGAACGGATGCACGCCGCCGTTCCAGGCGAACTCTCCCTGCCCGATGAACACCGGCGGTCCGCCGGCCCGCCATTGCTCGAGAAAATCGCGCACCATGTATCCATACCAACGGGCGTCGGTGCCGCCGACCCAATGGTCGGTGAAGAACGGCAGCACCGCGGCCCCCGCCCCGGCCAGCAAGCAGAGCACGCGCGCCGGCTCGGCCAACGGTTCCGCCTTCACGGCATCGCTTCGCGCCTGCCAGCGTCGCCAGCCACCCACACTGCCGGCCACCGCCAGCCACAACCAGGCCAGCGCCGGCGGCGTGACCGGATGAGGCAACGCCAAATAATTGATCGCGATCAGGGACACCGCCAGACCCAGCAGTTCGAGACCGCCCGCCCCTCTGGGCCAGCGCAAGCGCCGGGCCTCCGCGACCGCCAGCACCACGCCCCAAGCCGCCAGCAAAAGGACCACGCCCCTCACCCCCAACCGCCAATGCGCCAGTTCATTCCCCGCCGCCAGCACCAGTCCGGCCAGCGCCAGATCGGCCGCCCGCTGGAAAAACTGCGCCGGTGGCTTCGATTCAGTCCCGGTCGCAGGTGGGCTCATGCAATGGTCCCCCCCACACGCCCTTCGCGCAAGGTGCGCTGTAAACTCTGGCTTGATCATTTAGTCGGCCACATGAAGCTCACAGCCCCCGTGTCTGACAAGTCACAATCCCAAGCGCCACGCTTCGCCGTGATCGGTTGCGGCCTGATCGGCCGCAAGCGCGTCCACAGCCTCTCCCCGGCCCGCGTGCTCTACACCTGCGACCTCGATCCCGCCCGCGCGGCCGACCTGGCGAAAATCGTCCCGGGCTGCCGGGCGGTGGCGGACTACCAGGCGGTGCTCGCCGATCCGGCGGTCGACGCCGTCATCGTCGCCGTGCTGAATGCCGCGCTAGCCCCCATCACGCTGGCGGCGGTCAAAGCCGGCAAGCACGTGCTCGTCGAAAAGCCTGGCGCGCTGAACGCCGCTGAATTGAAGCAGGTCCAGGCCGCCGCCGCCAAAACCGGCGCCAAAGTCCGCATCGGCTACAATCACCGTTTTCATCCCGCGCTGCAAAAGGCCCGGGAGATCGTCGATTCCGGCGTGCTCGGCCCGCTCATGTTCATGCGCGGCCGTTATGGCCACGGCGGCCGCAAAGGCTACGACCGCGAGTGGCGCGCCGACCCGAAGCTCTCCGGCGGCGGCGAACTCATCGACCAGGGCGTGCACCTGATCGATCTCGCCAGCTGGTTCTTCGGCGACTTCACCACCATCGAAGGCCATGCCAGCACCCTTTTCTGGGACATGAAGGTGGACGACAATGCGTTCCTTTCCCTCCGCACCGCGGCGGGCCAGACCGCCTGGCTCCACGTCAGCTGCTCGGAGTGGAAAAACCTGTTCTCCCTCGAAATCTATGGCCGCGACGGCAAACTCGCCCTCGACGGACTCGGCGGTAGCTACGGTCCCGAACGCCTCGTCTATTATAAAATGCTGCCCCAGATGGGTCCGCCGGAGACGACCAGTTTCGAGTTTCCCGCCGGCGATTCCTCCTGGCAGCGCGAGATGGAGGCCTTCAGCGACGATATCCGCGCCGGCCGCGAGCCCAGCCCCGGGTTGCGCGAGGGCATCCGCACCCTCGAAATCGTCGAAACCATCTACCGCAGTAGCGGGTATCCGCGTCCGTAGTGTCATTACTGGGAGGCTCCGCCCCCTCTCACTTTCACTCTCACTCCTCACCCATGATCATCACTCGCTCCCCCCTTCGCATTTCCCTCGGTGGCGGCGGCACCGACCTGCCGTCCTACTATCGCGACCACACCGGCTTCCTGGTGGCGGCCGCCATCGACAAATACGTCTACATCCCCCTGCACCAGACGTTCGCCCAGGAACTCATCCTCAAATATTCCAAGCTCGAACGCGTCACCTCGGTCGACCAGATCGAGCATCCGATCATCCGCGAATCGCTCAAGCTCGTCGGCTTCCGCGATCCCCACATTGAGCTCACCTCGATGGCCGACATCCCCGGCGGCACCGGCCTCGGCTCCTCCGGCAGCTTCACCACCGCCGTGCTCAAGGCGCTCCACGCCTACCGCAAGAACCTTCTCTCCCCCGCCGAACTGGCCGAGCAGGCCTGCGATATCGAGCTCAACAAGCTTGGCGAACCCATCGGCAAGCAGGACCAGTATATCGCCGCCATCGGCGGCATCACCGCGTTCACCTTCCACCCGAACGGCCGCGTCGAATACCGTCCGTGCCAGATTTCCGAGGAAACCCTGTTCAACCTCGAGGACAACCTGCTGCTGTTCTTCACCGGTTATTCGCGCAGCGCTTCCGGCATCCTCAAGGACCAGAACGAAAAATCCAAGGCCAACGACCAGGCCATGCTCGACAATCTGCACTTCACAAAGGAACTCGGCTACAAGTCGCTCGAGTGCCTCGAAAGCGACAACCTCGAGGAATTCGCCCGCCTGATGGATGTCCACTGGCAGCGCAAGAAGGCCCGCAGCGCCGGCATGAGCAACGCCCGCATCAACGAGTGGTATGACCACGCCATGGCCAACGGCGCCATCGGCGGCAAACTCATCGGCGCCGGCGGCGGCGGCTTCCTGATGTTTTACGCCAGCGACAAGCGAAAGCTCCGCCACGCCATGCGCGAGAAAGGCCTGCAGGAAGTGCGCTTCCGTTTCGACTTCGAGGGCACGAAGGTCGTCGCCCAAAATTGACCGGCCCGTGCATCTCCCCCCGTTCCGGCGCGACCTCCCGGCTTGAACCCCGGCTGGCGCGATGATCTTCGCCACCTATTGGTTTGTCGTTTTCGCCGCGGTTTTCTTCCCGGTCTATTGGGCGCTGCGCTCGCCCGCGGCACGCGCGGGCTGGTTGCTGGCGGGCTGCGCGGTCTTTCATTTCCATTTCGCCGGGCCCGCCGGGGTCGTCCCCATCGTCCTCCTCGGCCTCGTCACCTACGCGTGCGGCCTGAGCCGCCGGCGCTGGCTCTGCCACCTGGCGATCGTGCTCTGCGTGCTCGCGCTGTGCTTTTATAAATACGCCGCTTTCCTCTCCGGCCAGGTGCTCGGCCTGCTCCAAGCCGGCTGGGGCGCCGCTGCCCAGGCCGAAACCGGGAAATGGCTTCCGGGCGCCCCGCCCCTCGGCATCAGCTTTTTTGTTTTCGAGTTCGTCCACTATCTGGTCGAGGTCGGCCGGGGCCATGAGCCGCTCCGCCGGCCGCTGGGCTTCGCGCTCTTCACGATCTATTTTCCCTCGCTGGTGGCCGGTCCCATCAAGCGCTATCAGGATTTTTCCGCCGCCCTGGCCGAAGGAACGGCGGGCGTCGGCACCTCCGATGTCGCCCGCGGCCTGCAGCGCGTCGCCGGGGGCTTGTTCAAGAAGCTGGTGCTCGCGGACAATCTCAACCTGGCGCTCAATTATTATGAAGCCTCGTTCGCCTCGCTATCCGCGGGCGCGAGCTGGTTGTTTCTCGGCGGCCTCGGCGCCCGCATTCTCCTCGATTTCAGCGGCTACAGCGACATCGCCATCGGCCTGGCCCGGATGATGGGCATCCGGCTGCCGGAAAACTTCAACTATCCGTATCTCGCCACCAGCCTCCAGGATTTCTGGCAGCGCTGGCACATTTCCCTCAGCAGCTGGATCCGCGACTATGTCTACATTCCGCTCGGCGGCAGCCGGCACGGCGTGCCGCGGCGCATCGCGAACGCGCTGGTCGCCTTCGGGCTCTGCGGCCTCTGGCACGGCGCCGCCTGGCATTTTGTGCTCTGGGGCTTGTGGCACGGCGCGGGTCTGGTGGTGAACGCGACCTATCCCTCGATTCCCGGGCTGGGCCCCCGGCTGCAAGCCCTGTTTCGCCGCTGGCCACCCGCCGGCTGGCTGCTCACCTTGGGGTTTGTGATGTTCGGCTGGCTCCCTTTCTTCTACCCGCCGGCCCTGGCCTGGCCCATGGCGGTCAAACTGGTGTTCTTCCGCTGAACCGTGGCTTCATCGCGCCTCAACTCCCTCGTCCTGCTGCTCGGCCTCGCGCTCGGCTTCGCGGGCGCCTGCGTGGCGGGCCGGCGGGCGCTCGCCTACAAGCCGTCGAATTTCACCCGCTTCTCTCCCCACCTCAGCGCCGAGACCTTCTACTACCCGACCTTCGCCACGCTGGAAAATCTCGCTCTCGCCCGGTGGCACCCCGGCCAGACCGTCGTCATCATCGGCGGCAATTCCATCCTGAACGGCGTCGGCCAGCCCGCGGACGAACTCTGGAGCCGGCATCTCCAATCGCTGCTCGGCGAACGCTACGTCGTCGTCAACCTGTCCTTCCGCGGCGGCCAGCCCGCCGAGGGCGGCGCACTCGTCGCGGAATCGTTGCTCCGTCAGGGTGTGCCGGTGCTACTGGTCAACAACACGGCGCCGGGCGCGATCGGCCGCGCCTTCGACCACGAATACAGTCAGCTTTTCTGGCAGGCCCGGTATCGCGGCCGCCTCCTGCCGCATGAGCCGCGCGAACTCGATCTCTCGGCCCGCGAGCAGCTGCTGGCGCCGGCCGCGCGCGAAAAGCGCGCCGAACAGCGCCTCGGGGCCCGCCTCGACGCCATCTTCAATTTTCAACCGCTCTGGCACCACGTCGCCTATCGGCACTTTTCCACCGTCTGGAGCCACCTGCTCCCGCGCGACTGGTGGCGCCCGCGCGACGATTTCCCCGACTCCGAACCCGCCCCCGCGCCGCTTCCGGAGCGGTTTCAAGCCGGCTTCGACGTCGAGATGAACATCGTCCGCGGGTTTACCGCTGCCATGGGCGCGCCCGACGGCCAGGGCGGCTGGGAGGTGGACAGCGGCTGGCTGCGGGCGGCCGCCGATAGCATCGATGCGGTCTTCCCCGACCGGCTCCGGCCGCGGCTGCTCATGCTGTTGAACCAGAATTGTCCCTACTATCGCGACCGCCTCACGCCCGCCGAGCGCGACCGCGACACCGCGGTGTTCGCCGCCTATGAGCAAATGTGGCGCCGGAATGGCATCGGCTGCCTCACCGTCGGCGCGGATTTCAACGCCGACGATTACAAAGACCGCACCCATCTGTCACCGAGCGGCGGCCAAAAGCTCGCTGCGCTCGTGGCCGCCGAAATCCGCCGCCTCGACCAGCCCTGACATGCCAGCCCCGGCCCCCAGGTCCCGCCTCGCGTCCTTCGCCGGACTCCTGCTCCGGCTCCTCCTCGGCGTTGCCATCGGTGTTTTTCTGCACTACCTCCTTTACCGGATCTTCCTTCCCGTCGAACCTTTCATCTACGTCGCGTTTTAATCCATGACTTCCGCCCAATTGCCGGTCGCCATCCTCGCCGGTGGCATGGCCACCCGCCTCCGGCCCATCACCGAGAAAATCCCCAAGCTGCTCGTCGAGGTCGCGGGCGAGCCGTTTTTTTCCCACCAATTGCGCCTGCTCAAGCAGCAGGGACTCACCCGGGTCGTGCTCTGCGTCGGCTACCTCGGGGAGATGATCGTCGAACAATATGGCGACGGCGCAAAGTGGGGCATGCAGATCGACTACTCGTTCGACGGCCCGAAACTCCTGGGCACCGGTGGCGCGCTCATCCGCGCGCTGCCGAAACTCGGCGAGGCGTTCTACATCCTCTACGGCGATTCCTACCTGCCCGTCGATTACCTCGGGATCGGGGATTTCTTCCTGCGCTCCGGCCGGCTCGGCCTCATGACCGTCTACGAAAACCGCGAGCTCTACGATGCCAGCAACGTGTGGTTCGAAGGCGGCGAGATCCGCGTCTACGACAAGAAAAACAAGCTGCCGCAGATGCACCACATCGACTATGGTCTCGGCCTCATGCGCGCCGCCGCCTTCAGCGGCTGGCCCCGCGACGAGGTCGTGGATCTCGCCGCCGTTTACCAGAAGCTCCTCGCGGAAAAGCAACTCGCCGGTTGCGAGCTGCGCCAGCGGTTCTACGAGATTGGCTCCCACGCCGGCTTGAATGAGCTGGACCGCCTGCTGCGCAGGCAGGAAGCGAGGGAGTGATGGAGTGAGGGAATCAAGCCGACGCCACCCTGCATCGCCATTCTCAGCGCCACCATACGCACCTTGCGTCCCGAGAAATAAACCCTCATTCCCTCATCCCACACTCCCTTCCTCCATGTCCTATTCCATCCAACACCTCAAGGAGACGGCCGAAATCGTCGCCAAGCTCAATCCCGCCGACTGCGAGAAGTGCGTCGCCGAACTCGTGGGGGTGCGCGCCCGCGGCGGCCGGCTCTTCATCCTCGGCGTCGGCGGCAGCGCGGCCAATGCCTCCCATGCGGTGAACGACTTCCGGAAGATCGCCGGCCTCGAGTGCTACGCCCCCACCGACAATGTCTCCGAACTCACGGCCCGCACCAATGACGACGGCTGGGCCAGCGTCTTCGTCGAATGGCTCCGCGGCTCGAAGCTCAACGGCAAGGACTGCCTCTTCATCCTTTCCGTTGGCGGTGGCAACCTCGAGAAAAACGTCTCCCCCGGCTTCATCTCGGCGATCCAGCTCGCGAAGCAGGTCGGCGCCCGCGTCATCGGTATCCTCGGCAAGGACGGCGGCTATACCGCCACGCAGGCCGATGCCTGCGTCATCGTCCCGACGGTCAACGCCAACAACATCACCCCGCATTCCGAAGCCTTTCAGGCCGTCGTCTGGCACCTCTTCGTCTCGCATCCCGACCTGAAGGTCAACCAGACCAAATGGGAATCCGTTCGCTAACGCGAACGGATGATTCGACAAAACCGCCTGGCGGTTTTTTTAGCCCGCATTTCCCTGCAATCTTCGTCGAAATCCCGCCGCGGGCGTCGGCGGACAAGTGAACGAAGCGCCTGGACTGTAAAAAATGCGGGCTAGCCCCATCCGTGAATCCCGACCCAACTCAACCGCAGCCTGAAAACAAGGAAACCTGCTCCGCAGATTTCCTTCGCCCCGCTATTTTTATCGATCGCGACGGCACCCTGAACCTTCAGGTGATCCGCGACGGCAAGCCCTACCCTCCCGCAACACTCGACGACTTCCGCCTGTTCGCCGACGTCGCCGAAGATTGTGTCCGGCTGAAGGCCGCCGGCTACCTACTGGTGGTCGCGACCAATCAGCCCGATGTCGGCCGCGGCACGCAAACCCAGGCGGTCGTCGAATCAATGCACTCCCGCCTGCTCGAACTCATTCCCACCCTCGACCGGATCGAGGTCTGCTATCACCCGGGCCGCGGCGAACTTTCCACCCATCGCAAACCGGCGCCCGGCATGCTCCTCGATGCCGCCCGCGCCATGGGCATCGATCTCGCCCGCAGCTGGATGATCGGCGATCGCTGGGGTGACATCGACGCCGGCCACGCCGCCGGCTGCCGCACCATCCTGATCGACCACGGGTATGCGGAAAGGGCCCCGGAACGGCCCCCGCATTTCACCGTCAAAAGCCTGCCCCAAGCCGTCGGAATTATCCTTGCCCACCCTCTGCCCTGACCCATTCATTGCCGCCATACGTCCACCCATGAAATCCCTTAACGACCTCAAGATACACATCTATGCCGACGGTGCCGACAAGGCCGGTATCCTCGACCTCTACGCCAAGCCTTACATCAAGGGTTTGACCACGAACCCGACCTTGATGAACAAGGCCGGCATCAAGGATTACGAAGCCTTTTCGAAGGACATTCTGCAGACCGTCACCGCCAAACCCATCTCGCTCGAGGTGTTCACCGACGACCTCGTCGACATGAAGCGCCAAGCGCTCAAGATCTCCTCGTGGGGCAGCAACGTCTACACGAAGATTCCGATCACCAACTCCGTCGGCGTCTCCTGCATCCCCCTCATCAAGGAACTCGCCGCCCAGGGCGTTAAGCTCAACATCACCGCGCTCCTGACGCTGGCCCAGGTGCGCGACGTCGCCGCCGTCCTCAATCCGTCCGTGCCGTCCGTCGTCTCCGTTTTCGCCGGCCGCATCGCCGACACCGGCGTCGATCCGGTTCCGATGATGCGCGCCTGCGGCGCCCTCCTCGCGGACCAGCCCAAGGCCGAGTTGCTTTGGGCCAGCGTGCGCGAAGTCCTCAACATCATCCAGGCCGACGAGTGCGGCTGCAGGATCGTCACCGTGCCGCACGACATCCTCGCCAAGGCCGCCAAGATGCTCGGCACCGACCTCACCGCACTCTCCCTCGACACCGTCAAGATGTTCGCCAAGGACGCTGCCACCGCCGGCTTCAAGCTCTGAGCCGGCATCCTCCGCACCCCCGGCAGCCCATTCCTGTCATTCTGAGCGAAGCGAAGAATCCATGCCTCCGCCCGTGATACCGTGATCGATGCCGTGGATTCTTCACTTCATTCAGAATGACAAACCCGTTTGACAGCATACTTTCATGTCGATCCATCGCCTCGTAATTTCCCTGCTGTTTCTCGCCGCATTTCTCCCGCCCGTCCCCGGCGCGGAGATCGGCCCCTTCACCGGACCCGAGGCGGATGCCGAGGCGGTCCGGCTCTACTCCCGGGCGAATGATTACGTCAACGACGTCGTCGAGGGGAAATACTCGTATTCCTACATCCAGTTCCACTGGAAACGCGCCGGCGCAAACATCGACCGGATTCTCCGGGCCTATCCTTCCTCTCCGACCGCCGCGCAGGTGAACACCGGCGCCCTGAAGCTCGGCGCGTTTTCGCCCGGCTATTTCAAGGAGCGCGTGCTGCCCCGCCTCGAGGAGAAAAAGGTCGCCTCGTTCGACGCCATCAACTGCGCCATTTTTCTCTACTACCTGGAGAACAATCAGGACGCCGCCGGCAAACAGCAGCTGCTCTCGGCCATCATCCAAACCCTTTGCCGCCAGATTCGCTGGGGCGAGGCGCTCGGGTTTCCGGTCCTCGACGACGAACGCCCCTGGCTGTGGAACGAGGTTATCCGCCAGACCACGATCTACCACAACGACAAGCTCACCGAGGAACTGCTCACCAACATCATGCCGGAACGCAAGGCCGAGCTGCTCGCCACCGTCGCCGAAGGGCTGGCCTTCCGCGGCGAAAAGATCGAGGACCTCGTGGCTTTCCTCGCCGAGCAGGGCGACACGCCGGCGTTGCGCGCCGCGATGTTCGCCGGATTGGTCCGCCGCGAACTGCCGATCCAGCGCGCCCTGGCGGCCGGGCGCCCGCTCAAGGGCCTCTACGACGGCGTCAATGGCATCCAAGAGCCCGAGCAATCCTCTGATCTGCCCGCCTGGCTGCAGACGATTCCCGCCGGCGCGGACAGGGACGAGGCCAACCGCCGCTACGCACACTACCTGGCCGCGCTCGGACGGATCGACGAAGCGCAACAGCTGCTGCCCGCCGGCGGGAGCTCCGGCCTGGCCGCCAGCCATGCGTCCCACCTGGTCGACATCGGCGACTTCGCCGCTGCGCAGGCCCTGTCCGCAACCTACAATCTCAACGGAGCGCAAGCCGACCGGTTCCGCCTCGATCTGCTCGAGTGGCTGGCGCAATCGGGCCCCGATGCGGAAACCGCCGCCGTGCGCGGCCGGCTGCCTGCGTCGCTCTCCGTCGAGGCCGGCTATCGCGAATTCCAGGGCCGGATCCTCTCGACCGAAAAGCAGCTGGTTGTCCGCGAACACACGTTCGCCAATCTGCCGCTCACCGATCCCAATCTCGTCGGCCGCCTGATCTGCATCTGGAGCCTCACGCCCAACCGCACGCTGCGGGGCGCCGCGCCATGGGATGCCGTCGTCCATAAGTTCGCCCCGGGATTCGAAAACCTGCCCCCGCCCCAGGACAGGAAAAAAGTCGAGGCCGCCGGCCGCTAGGAATTTGCCGGATGTGGGACCATAAGACCGAATGCGATTCGTCTCTTCTGCCAGCCTGCGAAACACCTTCCCGCCAAATTCCTTATATCTCATGCTTCGTACGCCATAGCGCGCTCGGTTTGCAGGTTCAGATTCCCAATTTGACCGGCACGAAGTGCCGGGTAAGGAATTTGCTGACACGGAATCTCCGCCATGCAGAAGTAATCGCTTCCGTTGCAAAGCGTCCCTAGCAATCCTGGGCAAATTCCTCCTTGAATATCCTGTTCGTCAATTACGGCAACTTCACGACCAACAGCCTGAATCACGTCGCCGGGTTTGCGAACTCGCTGTGCGCCGGCGGCCATGACTGCGCCGTGGCCGTTCCCGGCGAAAAGGAAACTCTCTCCGTGGTCCCCGGGCCGCGCTTCACCGCTGCCACCTATGCCGAGGTTCTCGCCACCCCCGGCCTTTTCCCCGACGGCCGGCCCGCCGATCTCCTCCACGCCTGGACGCCGCGCGAAGGGGTCCGCAAATTCGTGGCGGCCTACCAGCGCCTCCGGCCCGGCACGCACCTCTTGGTTCACCTGGAGGACAACGAGGATCACCTGCTCGAAGCCTTCAGCGGAAAACCGCTCGCCGAACTCCGCGAACTGCCCGAGCAGAAATTCCCTTTCCCCATGGTGGACGGCCTGCCCCACCCGGTGCGCTATCATCATCTGCTCCGGCTCGCCGACGGCGTGACCGTCATCAACGAACGCCTGCGCGAGTTCGTGCCGCCCGGCAAACCCGTGCATCTCCTCCTGCCGGGCGTCGACTTCGACCTCTATCATCCGCAACCCGCCGACCCGGCCTTGCGCCGCGACCTCGGTCTGCAGCCGGCGGAAAAGGTCGTTGTCTTCACGGGCAGCGTGACCTTCGCCAACGCCGGTGAGATGCGCGAGCTCTACGGCGCAGTGAAACTGCTCAATGAAGGCGGCACCCCCGTCCGGCTCATCCGCACCGGCTTCACGCTGCCCGAATTCACCTCCACCCTCGGCTATGACTGCGCACCCTGGGTGATCGAACTCGGTTTTGTCGAAAAAGCCCGCCTGCCCGGGCTGCTCGCGCTCGCCGATGTCCTCGTGCAGCCCGGTTCGCCCGGTGCCTTCAACGACTACCGCCTGCCCTCCAAGCTCCCGGAATATTTCAGCGTGGGCCGGCCGGTCGTCCTGCCCGCCACCAACATCGGTCGCCAGCTGACCGATGGCAGCGACGCCCTCGTGCTGTCGCATGGCGACGCCCCCGAAATCGCCGGCGCCTGCCGGCGGATTTTCGCCGATCCCGACCTCGCCGGCCGGCTGGGCCAAGCCGCCGGGGCGTTTGCCCACCAGCATTTCGATCTCGCCGCCAACAGCGCGGGACTGAGCCGTTTCTACGAGCAAGTCCTCGCAGCTCCCGCCAATCCCGCCTGGCACGCCCTCGCCGGCACCGCGGAAACCGAGCTGCCGGCTGTGCTCGCCCAACTCGCCGACGAACTGGCCGCGTTGCCGCTGCCCGATCCCGCCCGGCAAAAGGAACTGCTGGTCAATCTCGCCGATCTCGTCCGCGCCGCCCGCCAGCTCGATGCCGACCTGCAGGAACGCGCCGGCACGATCGGCGATCTCACCCGCCACTCCACCGGCCTCGAGCGAACCCGCGAAATTCTCGAGCGCGACATCAAGGAGATCCGGGCTTCAGCCCACGCCCACGCGCGCCACCTCGAGGCGGAGGTCGTCCGGCGCGAGACCGAGATCGCCCGCGTGCACCAGATCTGCCGGCTCGCCGAACGCGAGGTCACCCGGTTGCAGGACGAGCTTTATCAAAGCGAATACCGCGTGCAGCGCATGCAGGCGACCGGCTCCTGGCGCGGCACCGCCTGGCTGCGCGCCCTCCGGCGCGCGGTGATCGATCCGCTTTTCG
>OBEQ012101490.1_pt1 | contig 16179 bp, 20 predicted proteins | sample 1670901 | NCBI WGS metagenome assembly OBEQ01 (sample SAMEA104232315, study PRJEB22302) | groundwater metagenome | biome: forest; feature: aquifer; material: groundwater | place: USA | collected 2011-08-07 | depth 5.4 m
AGGTTTTGGGTGGAACTAGAAAGAGATATGCCCAGCTGGGAGATATTATTGTTGTTTCCGTGAAAGTTGCCGAACCAAGAAAGCAGATAAAAAAGAAAGACGTTGTCAGAGCTTTGGTTGTCAGACAAAGACAGCCTTTTCGCAGGGCTGACGGCAGTTATATCAGGTTTGACGAAAATGCCGTGGTAATATTAGAAGGTAAAGAGCCAAAAGGCGGACGCATTTTTGGGCCGATACCCAGAGAAATTAAGGAAAGAGGTTATGATACCATTGCAAGTTTGGCCCAAGAAGTCGTGTAGATCATTAACAAGCTATGCCAAATATCAAAAAAAATGACAAAGTAAAAATGCTTTCGGGAAAAGACCGTAGTAAAACGGGAAAAGTTATTTTTGTTTTGGGCAAGGATGAAGAAGATAAAAAAGTTGTTGTTGAAGGGTTGAACATGTTTAAAAGACACCAGAAGCCAAAAAAACAAGGCCAAAAAGGCCAGATTGTTTCAATTGAACGGCCGGTAAGAATTTCAACTGTTCAGTTGATTTGTCCCAACTGCGGAAAGCCAACTAGAGTTGGCCACAAAGTTGAAGGCAAAAACAAAACTAGAGTTTGCAAAAAATGCGGCGGAGTGGTTTAAAATGCCAGAATTACTTTATGAAAAATTTGTTAGAAAAATATAGAAAAGAAGTGGTTCCTGCTATGCAGGCCAAGTTTGGTTATAAAAATGCAATGTCTGTTCCCAAAGTAGTCAAGACAGTTTTAAATATTGGGGTGGGCAAGCATCTGAAAGATGATAAAATGCTGGCTAATATTGAAAAAGATTTAGCCTTGTTGGCTGGCCAAAAGCCGGTGCCGACATTTGCCAAAAAGTCAATTTCTGGTTTTAAAATCAGAGCCGGCATGAAAATTGGCTACAAAGTGACCTTGCGCGGAAAGAGAATGTATGATTTTATAAGTAGATTAATTTCAATTGCGCTTCCTAGAACAAAGGACTTTAGAGGCATAGACTTAAAGTCATTTGACCAAAGAAGTGCTTTAAATTTAGGTATTTTAGAGCATAGCGTTTTTCCAGAGATTCACTACGAATCTCTTAAGGATGTGTTCAGTTTTGAGATTGCCGTAGTTACAAATTCAAAAAAAAGAGAAGAAACGGTTGAATTGCTAAAATTAATGGGTTTTCCAATTAAAAATGGCTAAAGAATCAACAAAAGCAAGGGCTAAAAAGAAACCAAAGTTTTCCAGTCGCATTGTCAGGCGCTGTTTTATCTGCGGCCGCAAGTACGGCTATATGAGAAAGTTTGATATGTGCCGGATTCACTTTCGGGAATTAGCCAGCGAGGGCGTTTTGCCCGGAGTAAAAAAATCAAGCTGGTAGTTCGTCGAAGGTTCCAACGATGTCGGCCGCGAGGGCCCCATAAAAATACCTGTTCAAGCTCGCGAGATTTTTATGGGATACGCGTAGCCGACAATTGGAATCGATGTTATAAATTATGACAACTGTAATAGACATGTTAATAAGAATAAAAAACGCTCAAGCGGTTAATAAGGAGCGTGTTTTGATTCCTTTTTCAAGGTCAAAATTTGAGGTTGCCAAAATCCTAAAAGAAAAAAACTTTATTCAAGACATTGAAAGAAAAAAGAAAAAAGTCGGTAAAACCGAACAATCTTTTTTAGAAATTAAATTAAATTTTAATAATAATCAGGCGGCAATTGCCGGAGTGAAGATTGTAAGCAAATCGTCGCGTCGTTTTTATTTAAAGAAGAAAGATATTAAGCCCGTGGTTTCCGGCTACGGCATTTCCATTATTTCCACTTCAAAAGGAATTATGACCGGACAAGAGGCCAGAAAAAATAATTTAGGCGGAGAATTGATAGCAGAAATTTGGTAAACATATTTTATGAGTCGCATAGGCAAAAAACTAATCTTACTACCCAAAGGAGTAGACTTAAAAATTGAGGCTGGCTTTGTTTTGGTAAAAGGGCCAAAAGGAGAGTTAAAAAAAGAATTAAATCCTAAAATAAAAGTGGAAGTGGAAGGAGAAAATATTTTTGTAAAACCGGCTGATGGGGCTAATCAAGATGAGACTTCTCCGCTTTGGGGCCTTTATCGCTCTCTGATAGTTAACATGGTTAAAGGAGTGAGCGTCGGTTTTGAAAAGGCCTTAACTTTTCAGGGTGTTGGTTTTAAAGCGGCAGTTAAAGGCAATGATTTGGAGTTAAACCTGGGTTTTACCAATCCAAGAACAGTAAAAGGTCCGAACGGCATTTCGTTTAAGGTTGAGAAAAATAAAATCGTAGTTTCTGGCATAGACAAGGAGCTTGTTGGACAGATTGCCGCCGAAATAAGAAAGCAGAGAAAACCCGAACCTTACCAGGGCAGTGGAATTAAATATGAAAACGAAGTTATTGCCAGAAAGGCCGGCAAGAAAGCGGCTGTTGCCGCAGCTTAAGTGTGGTAATCTACGAATAAAAAAAGTAAAAAAATTTTTAAATTCGTACCAAATTAGTAATTAGTAGATAAAAATGATATGACTTCACCAAATAAACAAAAACAAAAAAAACTGCACCGTCAAAGAAGGCATAATCGTGTCAGGGCAAAAATAAGCGGTACAAGCAAAGTGCCGAGGGTTGCTGTTTTTAAAAGCGCTAAGCACATTTACGCCCAAGCAGTGGATGACACCAAAGGTAAAACAATCCTTTCTGCTAATGATTTAAAAACGAAAGCGTCGGTGGAAAAAAATAAAACAAAAAAAGCTCTTAAGGTGGGGGAAACCCTTGGTGAGCTTTTGAAAAAAGAGGGAATTGAGAAGGCACTTTTTGACAGAGGCGGTTTCAAATATCATGGTCGGATTAAAGCTTTGGCCGAAGGCCTAAGAAGCGCTGGGATAAAAATATGAACAAAGATTTTACAAAAGAAAAAAATAACAAAGAGCGTGGTTTTAGAAAAGATAAGTTTGGTGGAGCTGAAGCGAGATCCGAGTTTGACCAGAAGGTTTTGGATATTGCCAGAGTTACCAGGGTAACCAAAGGCGGTAAGCGTTTTAGTTTTAGGGCTACAGTTGTAATTGGAGACGGCAAAGGATCCGTCGGTTTAGGCGTGGCTCAAGGAAAAGATGTTTCGCAATCTATTCAGAAAGCCGTTCATCAGGCGAAAAAGGGACTTGTAAAAATAACAACTAAAAACGGAACGATCCTGCATTCAGTTACCGCTAAATATAATAGCGCGGTGGTGCTTTTAAAACCCGCAGGCTTGGGCAACGGTGTCAAAGCTGGCGGCCCGGTGCGGGCGATTGCCAAGCTTGGCGGTATTGATAACATTACCGCAAAACTTCTTTCCCGAACCGGCAATAAAATTAATATCGGCAGAGCGACAATAAAAGCGCTGGAACAAATTAAAAACCGATAATTAAATGCAACTACACGAATTAAAAAAGTCACATAAGAATAAAAAGAAAAAGCGAGTTGGCCGTGGCGGCAAGAGGGGTACTTTTTCGGGTCGTGGCAGTAAGGGCCAGCTGGCCAGAGGCGCGAGACTGGGAGCCGATTTCAGGGGCGGTAACGCTCCGATTTGGAAATTGTTTCCAAAAAAGAGAGGTTCAAATAAAAAAACAGAAATTAAACACCGCTCTTTTAAAGTTAAATCGCATAAGCCGGCAATTGTTAACTTAAAAACTTTGGAGAAGTTTTTTTCTGAAGGAGAATTAATCAGCCCGGCAACTCTAAAAGATAAAAAAATGATTGACTCACTAAAGGAGCGAGTTAAAATTTTAGCTGACGGCGAAATTGGCAAAAAATTTATTTTTTCCAGCTTATACTTTTCAAAGTCAGCCAGGGAAAAAATTCTTAAGTCCGGCTCGGAAATTAAATAACAAGTTATAACACAAACTTCTGACTTACAAGGATGACCCTTGTAAGTGCCTAGCATGGATAAACTCATAAAAATTTTTAAGATTAAAGATGTTAGGAACAAAGTTTTCTTTGCCCTTTTTGTTTTGCTTGTTTTTCGTATTGCCGCGGCGATACCGATTCCCAGCATTAACACCGTCCGCTTAAAAGAATTTTTTGATCAAAACCAGCTTTTTAGTTTGATCAGCGTTTTCACCGGCGGCGGCTTGTCAAGCCTTTCAGTTGTGATGTTGGGCCTTGGTCCCTACATTACCGGTTCAATTATTATGCAACTTTTGACAATGATCTTTCCTTCTTTGGAAGAATTGTACAAATATTCCGGCGAGGCCGGCCGGGCAAAATTTAATCAGTATTCCCGGATTTTAACGGTCCCACTGGCCTTACTGCAGGGCTACGGTTTTATGCTTCTGCTTTCAAGACAAGGTGTTTTACTGCCGTTGAACTTTGCTCAATGGGTTAGTTCCTTGTCTATTATTACTGCCGGCGCTTTGTTTTTAATGTGGCTGGGAGAATTGATTAACGAAAAAAATATCGGCAACGGAACTTCAATTTTAATTTTTGCCGGCATTATGGCCAACTTCCCAACTTCTTTTCAAAGAACACTGGCAACTTTTGACTACGCGCAACTGTTTACTTATTTAGGCTTTGCGGTCATCGCTTTGGTTGTTATTGCTGGTGTTGTTTATCTGACGGAAGCCCAGAGGAACATACCAATCAACTACGCTAAACGGGTCAGGGGTTTCAAAATGTACGGCGGGGTCTCAACTTATTTGCCGATGAGGGTAAACAACGCCGGAGTGATGCCGATTATTTTTGCTTTGTCTCTCTTGCTTTTTCCGGGAATGATTGCCAACTTTTTTGCCGCGTCCAAGATTAGTTTTATTGCCAATGTTGCCAACTTTTTAAACAGTTTTATTCAGAATCAAACTTTTTACAGTGCGGCCTACTTCATTTTAGTTGTCCTTTTCACTTACTTTTACACAGCGGTTACTTTTGATCCCAAGTCCATCTCTGAAAATATCCAAAAACAGGGCGGCTACATTCCGGGCATTCGTCCCGGCCAAGCTACGATGGATTTTTTAAATCACCTTTTAAACCGAGTCACTCTGGTCGGCGCTGTATTTTTGGGCGTGATTGCTGTTTTGCCAAACATCGTTCAAGGTTTCACCGGCATAACTTCTTTTCGTGTCGGCGGCACTTCAATCTTGATTGTTGTTTCGGTGGTTTTAGAAATCATGAAACAACTTGACGCTCAAATCTCAATGTACGAGTATTAAAAACTTTCCCGTAAGAGCCGTGTCTACGGGGGGCGCCCTGTAGTTTGCAATAATGCCCATTGTTAATTTATAATAATGTTATGACAGATAAGAAACTCTTAAACTTTGTTTTTATCGGGCGCTCTGGCTGTGGCAAAGGAACACAAGCCAAGTTGGTTATGGAACACTTTCCTAACTTGGTCTATATCTCAACTGGCGATCTCATGCGTGACCTAGCCAAACAAAAAACTGATGTCGGTCAGAGAATAAAAGAAATCTTGGACAAGGGTGGCTTACCTTTTGACGACATCGCTACTAGTTTATGGATGCGAGAGATTTCCTATAAAGTGAGATCCGATCAGGGTATTATTGCTGATGGCTTTCCTCGTCGGTTAAACGAAGCTCAGAATCTAGACAACTTTCTAGATTGGCTTGGAAGAAAGGAAAATACTAAAGTGTTGCTTGTTGATGTCAGTCGCGAAGAAGCATTTAAGCGTCTGGAAAAAAGAGCAAGAGGAGACGATACTGAAGAACAGATCAATAATCGTCTTGACTATTACGAAGAGCGGGTCGTGCCGGCAATCAATTACTACAAAGAGCAGGGCCGACTTATAAAAATAAACGGAGAGCTTTCAGTAGAAGGTGTTTTTAAAGATATTTTAGAGAAAATTAATTGACTACCATTAAGACTAAATCAGAAATAGAAATAATGGCCGAAGGTGGCAAGATTTTGAAAGAAATTCTGGAAAATCTTGCTTCAGCCGTTAAGCCGGGAATTACTACCGAAGAATTGGACAGGCTCGCTCGCGAGCTTGTTTTGTCTTGGCAGAAGAAGTTGCCCAAAGCGGACATTAAATCTTCTTTTTACGGTTATCGCGGTTATCCGGCTTTTATTTGTGTTTCGGTAAATGATGAGGTGGTGCATGGTGTGCCTTCGGAAAAAATTATTAAAAACAGCGATATAGTTGGTTTAGATTTCGCCATTATCTATAAAGATTTTCATGTGGATTCGGCTTTGACTGTTGCGGTTGGCGAAATTTCAAAAGAAGCACAAAAACTTTTGGATGTTACTTGGGAGTCTTTGAATCTGGGTATTGAGCAAGCTGTTATTGGCAATACGATCGGCCACATAAGCCACGCTGTTCAGAATTATGTTGAGAAAAATGGTTTCAGCGTGGTCAGAGAATTGGTTGGCCACGGCATCGGCAAACATCTCCACGAAGAACCTTATGTGCCAAACTACGGCCCAAGAGGTTCGGGAGAAATTTTGAAAGAAGGAATGGTGATTGCTATTGAGCCGATGGTTAATGCAGGGCGTTCGGAAGTTGTCTTAGCCAAAGACGGAGTTACTTATAAAACCAAAGACGACTCTCTCTCGGCTCATTTTGAGCATACAGTGGCGATTACCAAAAACGGGCCGACTGTTTTGACATGAACTATAATTTTGCTAATATTATGTTATGCGACTTTCAATTAAACAATACATAAACAAAACTATCCGTCAGGAAGCAAAAATCGGTTATGACAAATCTGTGAAACAGTGGTCTGGGGTTTTGGATCATACTCTTGGTTTGATTTGTTCTCAAAGAAAGACCAAGACAGCAGTGCAAAAAGAGATGGCAGAAATTTTAGAGGAGTTTATTGCTCTTAGTTTTACAGAGAACAGAAATGAAACTAAAGCCTCTAAAACACAAAGAGCTTATAGCCAAGCTTAAAAAATTCGGTTTGAATGGTCCGTTTAGTGGGGTAAGCACCCCTATTTTTTATTTGGTAAAGTGAAGGTTGTAATTCCTAATCCGCACAGAAACGAAGTTGGCAAGGATATAATAAAAAGCATTTTAAATAAGTTGAGCATAAAGATTGAAGAGTTTTTAAGATTATAATTTTTGTGTTAAATTTTACTTATGTATCTTTCAGTTATCATCCCTGCCTACAACGAGGAAAAGAGGATTGCCAGAACGCTTTTAAGTGTGGGCGAATATCTAAGAAAGCAATCTTATGACTACGAGATTTTGGTTGTTAATGATGGCTCAAAAGACAAAACAGCAGAAATTGTGTTGCGGCTGAAAAATCAGATTGCAAACCTAAAGCTTATTGATAACAAAGAAAATCACGGCAAGGGCTGGGCGGTCAGGCAAGGCATGCTTTCGGCTCAAGGTGAGGTACGGCTTTTTATGGACGCTGACAACTCTACCAATATTGACCAGATCGTCAAATTTTTGCCTTACTTCCAAGAAGGATACGACACTGTGGTTGCCAAAAGGATCGTGGTTGTAAAACAGCCGTGGATTAGAGAGTTGTTGGGCTGGGTCTTCCGCCTGATTGTCCATGTTCTGGTGCCTCTTGGCGTTTCGGATTCACAAGCCGGCTTTAAGGCTTTTTCCAAAAAATCGGCCGAGGCAGTATTTGCTAAACAAACTATTTTCCGCTGGGCTTTTGATGTGGAAATTTTAGCGATAGTCAAAAAAATGAGTTTTAAAGTTAAAGAAGTGCCGATTGTCTGGGCCAATGATACCCAAAGCCATGTTAAAATAGGCGGTATGGTTAAAATGTTTTTTGAGGTTTTACAAGTTAGAAAAAATTTATGGACCAAAAAATATTAAATGAATTCAGGCAGGATCTGGTTTCCGGTGACTGGGTTCTTTTTGCTACGGGCAGAGCAAATCGTCCCGCTCCCGATATTGATGCTTTGTTGAAAGAGCAGGGACAGGTCCCAAAAGGGACCAGTGACGCAAATATCGGGAGAAATATCGGCACTGGGGCGAAGTGTCCGTTTGACGATCCGACTGCCTCCGGCCAGGAAATTATAAAATTATATCCGTCAGAAAAAGATTGGCAGATTGCTGTTATCAAAAACAAATATCCGGCTCTGGTTTATGGTGTTTGCGGTGTCCCAAAACAAAATGGTCCCTTCAGAGTGGCAGAGGCTACGGGTTTTCACGAAGTGGTGATTACCCGAGACCATAACAAAAATCTTCAGGATTTTAACGAAAAAGAAACAGAAGGACTTTTAAAAGTTTTTAGAGACCGCTATAAGGACATTGCTGAAGAATTTTGTGGGCAATATATTTTGATATTTCACAATTTTGGTCTTGAGTCAGGCGGAAGTATCCAACACCCTCATTCTCAAATTATGGCTACGCCAATTTTGCCGCCGGATGTTATGAACAGCGTTTTGGGCGCAGAAAAATTTTACAACAAAAACAAACGCAAAGTTCATGATTTTATGATTGAGTGGGAGTTACAACAAAAAAGCAGGATAATAACTGAAAACGAAGCCTTTGTTGCTCTTTGCCCTTTTGTTTCCAAAAAGCCTTATGAGATAAGAATTTTCCCTAAGAACATGAGTTCTCAATTTGAAGAAACCAATGACCACGATCTGGCACAACTGGCCGCTATGTTGAATTTTGTTTTGAGGAAATTAAAAAAAGTTTTAAAAAATCCAGCATATAATTTTTTTATACATTCTGCTCCGATCAAAGTTTTGGATGCTGTTGGTGTGGGTGTTGTCCAATATTATACATGGCACATGGAAATTTTTCCGCATTTTTCTGTGGTTGGCGGTTTTGAATTAGGTACGGGCATGGATATTAATGTTGTTGACCCCGACCAAGCGGCCGAGGAATTAAGATGAATTTAATTTCTATAATTATTGAAAAAGTGGCGGTTTGGGGGTTAAGTCTGACCAGCCATTTCGGCTACTTTGGTTTATTTGTGGCCATGACGCTTGAAAGCGCCGCTGTGCCTATACCTTCGGAAGTGGTTGTGCCGTTCGGCGGTTTTTTGGCTTCCACCGGGCAATTTAATTTTTGGCTGGTAGTGCTAGCGGCTACACTGGCTAATCTAGTCGGCTCACTGCTTCTTTTTTCCGTTGGTTACTACATCGGTTTGCCGGTTTTGCGCCGGTTTGGCAAATATGTTTTGATTCATCAGCGGGATATTGAGAGAATGGAATATTGGCTGCAAAAATACGGCGGACGAGTGGCTTTTTTCTCGCGAGTAATTCCGGGCACGAGGACATTCAGCTCGCTGGTGATTGGGGCCGGTGAAGTGCGCTTATCCATTTTTATCTGGTACACGCTTGTGGGCTCGTTCATCTGGAATCTGCTCTGGACTTATCTGGGCTACATTGCCGGCCAGCGCTGGAACCAATTCGGTCCGTACGTCCGCAAATTTGATTATTTAGTCGGAGCGGTTATTGTAATTGCTTTTGTTGCTTATATTGTCCGTCATTTAAGACTAGGTAAAAAAAGGAGATGATCTCGAAAGAGGGTTTTGAGATGATCTCCAATCATCAATGGATAAAATTATAATTGCTAATTGGAAAAATAACCCTGCAACCTTGAACGAAGCAAAAGAACTTTTTAGTTTTGAGTCTGCTGAAGCAAAAAAATATCCGAACATCAAAGTGGCAATTTGCCCGCCGGAAAAGTTTTTTAAAGAAGTGGCAGATAGCAATCCGGCTTATTTGGGTGCGCAAGATTTCTTTTGGCAATTGGGTGAAGTTGTGCCGGCAAAATATGTTTTGATTGGTCACTCTGACCGGCGTTACGGGCTGGGCGAAACAGATGAGGTGATTAACCAAAAGTTAAAAGCCGCTTTAGCGGCTGGAGTTACGCCGGTATTGTTAGTGGGTGAGCGAAACAAAAACGACGACCGCAAAACAGTGTTAGAAGAACAGTTAACCAAAAGTTTCGCCAATCTTCTGACATCGGGTGTCAGAAAGGTCTTGATTGCTTATGAACCAGTCTGGGCGATCAGCACCAACCCGGACGCCGAACCGGATATTCCAGAAAACACGTTGGAAGCGATACGGATTATCGGTCAAGTGTTAAATTCTAAATTCGAAATTCTAAATTCGAAATTGGTCTATCTATACGGTGGCAGTGTAAATAAAAGTAATGTTGCTGACTTTCTTAAGCACTCAGAAATTTCCGGCGCGGTTATCGGCGGAGCAAGTTTGAGGAAAGAAGAGTTTGCCGAAATTTTAAAAATAGTTGAGACATTAAAATGAAATTTTTAGAAGAATTAAACAAAAAAGAGCTTGAGGGTAAAAAAGTTTTATTGAGAGCTGACTTTGATGTGCCGGTTAACGAAGGCCGGATTAGAGAAAATTTTCGTATCAAAGCCCAAAAAGAGACTGTCAGCTATTTGGTTGATAATGGCGCTAAAATTATGCTGGTGGCGCATATCAGCGCTGTAAACAGTTTTTTGCCGATAGCCGAACAGATTGGTAATTTTATTGGTCAAACTTTAACTTTGATGCCCCACTCCGAACTGAAAGTGGTAGAGCGTCGTTTTAGTGAATGCCCAGTTTTGCTTTTAGACAATATTCGTCAAGATCCGCGTGAAGAAAAAAATGACGAAAATTTTGCTTTGAGTTTATCGCAAGGCTTTGACTTTTATGTAAATAATGATTTTGCTGTTTGTCATCGCAATCATGCTTCAGTTTCGGCGATTACCAAGCATCTACCGAGTTATGCTGGTTTTCTGATAAAGAAAGAAATAGAAAATTTAACCAAGGCAATTCAGTCTCCGGCTAAAGGCAAGATTTTGGTTTTGGGCGGCGCTAAAATTTCAACCAAGCTACCGGTAATCAAAAACTTTTTAGATAAAGCGGAAAAGATTTTAGTCGGCGGTGCTCTAGCTAATAATTTTTTTAAAGCGCGGGGGGTTGATGTTGGTGCTTCACTGGTTGATGATTCTGTTTTACCCAACTGTTCGACTTACGATGTAGAACAGTTGGGTAAACTGGTTTTGCCGGAAGATATTTTGATTTCACAGGATAAAACCGGCCAAGCCGATGTCGAACCGCATCTGGTTAAAAATTTAAAGCCAACTCAGCTAATTGTTGATATCGGTCCGAAAACCTCAAAACATTTTATAGAAATAATGAAAAAATCTGCAATGGTAATCTGGAACGGGCCGATGGGCCTGTCTGAAGTTGAAAAATTTGCTGAAGGGACTAAAATAGTCGCCAAAGCTGTTGCGCAAGCCGAGTACTCAATTATCGGCGGAGGCGATACCATAACCGCTGTAGATAAACTGGACTTATTGAGTAAATTTAGCTATGTTTCCACAGGCGGGGGAGCGATGTTGGCTTTTTTGGCCGGCGAAAAACTGCCCGGCCTAGACGCCCTAAATTACTATGATTAAGCACATTCTTAACCGAAGGCCTAAAAAGTTTGTAGCTGACACTGGCATAAAAAAGCGGCCTTTAGTCTTTGTTGACCTTGAATTTTCTGGCCTTGACTTAGGCCATGAAGTTATTGAAATTGGTTGCTTGGTTGTGGACCAAAAAACCTGGAAAATAAAAAAAGAATGGCTGGCAAAAGTTAAACCAGAGGACCTTGACGAGGCCGATCCCAACTCACTTAACATGATTGGCTTTTCTAAAGACAAATGGAGAGACGCTCTTTCTTTGAGGGACGCAATGACTAACTTTAACAAAATAGCCAAAGACGGCGTTTTGGTCGGTTACAATGTGGCTTGGGATTTTATGTTTCTGGAAAAATCTTTTTTTGAACTAGGCATTAAACCAGCATTTCATTGGCAAATTATTGATGTCTTGTCTATGATGTTTTACAAATTTTATAATAAGCCCGGAGTCAAAGGTTTCCGAATGAAGGAAGTGGAAAGTTTTTTGAATATAAAACATGGCACTTGGCATAATCCGCTTGATGACGCCAGAGCAACTTATCAAATGTTTATAAAAATTATTAAAAATGGCAGAGGATTCCAAATACATAATTCATACTGATGGTGGGTCACGCGGTAATCCCGGTCCGTCAGCGATTGGTGTTGTCATAGAACGGAAAAGCGGAGGACTGAAAAAAGAGTATAGCGAATACATTGGCGAAACCACCAACAACGAAGCCGAGTATCAAGCGGTAATTTTTGCTTTAAAGAAATTAAAACAACTGATTGGCAAAGAGGGTGCGGCTCAAGCCAGAGTAGAAGTCCGCGTGGACAGCGAATTGTTGGAACGCCAGATGAACGGGCGTTATAAAATAATGGACAAAAATCTTCAACCTTTGTTTTTAGAAGTTTGGAATTTGAAAGTTGATTTTGCTGAAGTTGTTTTTAAACATACTTCCCGTGAAAATAACCAAGATGCTGATAAGTTGGTTAACTCTGCTCTGGACAAGGAATTAAACAAGCTTTTGTAGGAGTTTTGAAACCATCTCTAAACTAAAGCCCCCTTAATAGGGGGTTTTAGTTTTTGGCAAATCTATAAGCCGAATTCTGTCCTCAGCCGCCATAGTTTTAACGACGACGGCTGATGTGTAATCATTTATCTGGACCAAAAATTACTTTTTGGTTCTAGCCCTTCATTTCTTCAGGACTTTGCGTGCTAACTTTTCGAACCAGGCCTTTCTATAATTTACTAGAAAGTTTCTGGAACGCTGCACTTGCACCAGACAGGGTTTGGCACGCACCCATGTCACCATGGGGCGATCCCGCTTAGCGGGAACTTTTCACCTTTCACTTGGATAAAATCCAAGCTAGTATAGTCTCTGTGCTACTTTCCCTAAGCTTAGATCAATAACTCTTGTCTTAAGAACAAGAAGTATCAATTTTATACTTGGTGGCTGTTAGCCACTGTCTGCTTCTCTGCCTTGAGTAGGCAGAGGGTGTTCGGACTTTCCTCCGCGAAGCGTCTCGCCTCGGAGCGATTACCCAATTTACCATAATAATTATAGCAGAAATACGGATTGCAATCAAGCCTCTTTTGTTGTAAAAATTAGGCTAGACTAAAAATGAAAAAAGCAGAGCTATTCTTTAACACTTTACTGGTACCGGTTGATTTTTTAATGATTCTTTTGGCGGGTCTGGCAACCTATCTATCGCGTACCAAGATACTGGCTTATTTTCGGCCGGTCATTTTTGAGTTTAACTTACCTCTAGAAAAATACTTTCTTCTGGTTTTGTTTGTCGGTGTTTTTTTTATAGCGGTTTTTGCTGTCTCCGGTCTCTATAAACTTAAGACTACCGATAGCTGGATTGAGGAATTTTCAAAAGTAGCAATTGCCTCGTCGGCTGTTGTTATGATTTTAATCATCTATATTTTCTTAAGACAAGAACTTTTTAACTCAAGATTTCTGGTTTTAGGCGGTTGGTTTTTGACTATAACTTTTGTAACAATTGGTCGGGTATTAGTTCACAAACTGCAGAAATCTCTGGTTACACGTTACGACTTTGGCATTCATAAGGTTATGATTATTGGCGACGATGATATTTCTGCGAAAGTTGTTCGGGAAATAAAACAAGATCCTTCAGCTGGTTATCGCGTTGTTAAACATTTAGCCAACCCGGAAGTGGGCGAAGTTATGTCTAGCATCGGCAATCCCGGAATTGATGAGGTAATCTTGGCCAATCCCAACTACCCGGCAGAAAAAGTTTTGGAGATTGTTGATTTTTGCAACGAAAATCATATAACTTTCAAATTTATTCCTAATATCTACCAAACCTTAACTACAAATTTTTCAATTGATGTTTTTAGCGGTGTGCCGGTAATCGAACTTAAAAGAACCAATCTTGACGGTTGGGGCAGAGTGATAAAAAGATTTATTGATATTCTGGGCAGTTTAATTGCGCTAGTTATATTTTCTCCTGTTTTCTTGGTTGTCACTTTTGCCGTTAAGTGGGAAACCGAGGGACCGGTTTTTGTAAGATTGCTTCGGGTAAGCCAAAACAAAAAATTCAACTTGCTCAAATTTCGTTCAATGATTAAGAATGCCGAAGAGTTAAAAGCATATCTTGAATCTATGAATGAAAGAAAAGACGGCCCGCTCTTTAAAATTAAATATGATCCAAGAGTTACCAGGGTCGGCAGGTTTATAAGAAGGTGCCGATTGGACGAACTGCCGCAATTTATAAATGTTTTGAAAGGGGATATCAGCTTGGTTGGTCCACGACCTCATCAGCCGGACGAAATTGCAAATTATGAAAAGCATCACAAAAAAGTTTTGTCTATTAAGGCCGGTGCTTCTGGTTTGGCCCAGATTTCCGGCAGTTCGGATCTGCCCTTTGAGGAAGAGGTGGCTTTAGATTCTTTTTATATAGAAAACTGGTCTTTAGCCCAAGACTTAAAAATTATCTTAAAAACTTTTATAAAAATGCTGAGCGACAGATCGGCAGTTTAAACTTATGCGTGTTGCTCTTATCCACGACCATCTCAATCAATACGGCGGCGGGGAGCGGGTTTTAAGTGTTTTCTGCGAGATGTTTCCTCGGGCTCATATTTTTACTTTGGTTTACGATGAGTACCTGACCGGAAAGTCTTTCAAAGACAGAAAAATTCATGTCTCTTTTGTCCAAAAAATACCTCTAGCTAAAAACAATCACCGTCTTTTGCCGATGATTATGCCTTTAGCCGTAGAGCAGTTTGACTTGTCTGATTTTGACCTAGTGATTTCCAACTCCGCTTCTTTTGCCAAGGGAGTAATTACCAAACCGCACATTCCGCATATTTCTTATTGCATGACTCCGACAAGATTTCTTTGGGACGACAGCCACCGTTACTTACAAGAATTTCGTAGTGCAAAAAGCTCTCATTTTAGCAAGTATCCGAATGCCGATATTGTTTCTTTAGCTATTTCTCCCTTTTTAAACTATTTACGAATTTGGGACCAACAAGCTAGCCAGAGAGTTGATCAATTTGTGGCGATTTCTAACTTTATAAACAGGAGAATTCATAAATATTATAAAAGGGACTCTTTAATTATTTATCCACCGGTAGATACTAAAAAATTTAAAATTTCCCAAGAAGTTAAGGACTACTACCTTATGGTTGGCCGATTAGTGCCGTATAAAAGATTTGATTTGGCCATAAAAGTATTTAACGAACTAGGTTGGCCACTGAAAATAATTGGCGACGGTCCGCAAAAAAAATATCTTCAGAAAATTTCTAAAAATAATATTGAATTCTTGGGATTGATCTCGGATCACAAGCTTCCGCACTATTACTGCCAAGCTAAAGCCTTAATCTTTCCGCAAGAAGAAGATTTTGGCATGGTTGTTGTGGAGTCTATGGCATCTGGTAGGCCGGTGGTTGCTTTCAGAGGCGGGGGCAGTTTGGAAACAATGAGAGAGGGCGAAACAGGAATATTTTTTGACGAACAAAAAGAAGAGTCTTTAAAAAAATCTTTGGAAAACTTTAATCCATTTGACTTTGACCCCGAAAAAATAAAAGCTCGAGCCACTTTATTTGATAAGGAAATTTTTAAAGAAAAGTTTTTATCAATCTTATGACCATCGGCATTGATGTTAGAATTTTGGGCGGTAGCGAAGAGGGGGGAATCGCGCAGTATGTGATTAATCTTTTACCCAAACTTTTTCAAGTTGACCGTTCGATTAAGTTTAAACTTTTTTTTAATTCTTTTAGGTCAAAAAAAATCTCTTACGATTGGCTCTCTGAAAAAAACGTGGAACTTTTTAAGTTTAACATTCCAAACCATCTTCTGTTTGCTTCGGCCAAGTTATTTAACCGTCCGTTTATAGACAAAATACTGGGCGGAGTTGATGTCTTTTTTAGCCCCCATTTTTTCTTAGCCCCGCTTTCCAAAAACTGCAAATCGGTGGTTACTTTCCACGATCTCTCGTTTGTTCGTTATCCAGAATTCTTTTCTCGGCGCAAGAACTTTTGGCACAACTTTGAAATGAATCCAAAAAAACAAGCCCGAGAAGCTGATAAGATAATCGCTATGTCTTGTTCAACCAGAAACGACCTAGTTTCCACTTTTGGTATTAACCCGGACAAAATTAAGGTCATTTATTCTGGCGTATCAGATAAATTTTTTAACAAACCGGAAAAAAACCAAGTTGAAGCGATAAAGAACAAACATAAACTTCCAGAAAAATTTTTTTTGTTTCTCGGCACGATAGAACCTCGAAAAAACGTTTTGGGGGTGCTTAAGGCTTTTGAATTCATAAAGTCAAAAAAATTAATTTCTGACGACATAAATCTTGTTATTGCCGGTAGTCTAGGCTGCCTTGATCAGGATGTTTTAGATTTTTTTAC
>OBEQ011233859.1_pt1 | contig 16175 bp, 14 predicted proteins | sample 1670901 | NCBI WGS metagenome assembly OBEQ01 (sample SAMEA104232315, study PRJEB22302) | groundwater metagenome | biome: forest; feature: aquifer; material: groundwater | place: USA | collected 2011-08-07 | depth 5.4 m
GAGTGCTCGTCGCCGACAATCTGCCGGATGAGCAGTTCAAGATGCTCTCCATCATCGCCAATCAGCTCTCGCTGCAGCTTTCGCGCATCCACCTCTACGCCAAAGTGGAGGAGTTGGCGGTTACCGACGCGCTCACCGGCCTCTATGTGCGCCGGCATTTCATCGAGCGGGCCAGGGAAGAGATCGCCCGGTCCAAGCGGCACGGGCTGGCCTGCACGCTGCTGATGACCGACCTGGATTTGTTCAAGGAAAAGAATGACACGTACGGCCACCTGGTCGGCGACCTCGTCTTAAAGGACGTCGCCCGGCTGCTGCAGCGTAACCTGCGCGAAGTGGACCTGATCGCCCGCTACGGCGGGGAGGAGTTCATCATCCTGCTGATTGAAACGCCGGCGGATCAGGCGATGCCGATCGTGCAGCGTCTGCGCCAGCTCGTCGAGGTGCATCCGATCCGGGTCTACGATGAGCTGCTGAGCCAGACGGTGAGCATCGGCGTGGCCGGATTTCCCGGGGATGCGCAAACGCTGGAGCTGCTCACCGAGCGGGCGGATCAGGCGCTCTACGCGGCCAAGCATGCGGGACGCAATCGCGTCGCCCGCTGGTCCGCAGCCCTCTCTTCCGAAAGCACGGCATGAGCCGGGCCTTGATCGCCGGCGTGGATTTCGGCGGCACCAATCTGAAGATCGGCCTGGTGACGCCGGAGGGCCGCGTGGTCGCGACCGACGTGCTGCCATCGAAGCAGGTCGCATCGCCCAAGGGGTTCGTCGAGGCGGTCGCCGCGTCGGTCAGCCGTCTGGCCCGCGCCGAGGGAGTGGCTCCGTCGCAGCTGCGCGGCGTGGGGGTGGGCGCGCCCGGGCCGGTGGACGCGCAGCGCGGCATCGTCCGGAGCACGGTCAATGTGCGGGGATGGCGCGATGTCCCGCTGGCCGGCTTGCTCTCGCGAAAACTGAAGTGCCGGTGCGTGGTCGAGAATGATGCCAAGGTTTTCACGCTGGGCGAGTGGCGCTTCGGCGCCGGGCGCGGGGCGCAGCATTTGATCGGCATGACGCTGGGCACGGGCATCGGCGGCGGGCTGATTCTCGGCGGAGCGCTCTATCGCGGCAGCGTCGGCGCGGCGGGTGAAATCGGCCACATGGTGATCGCCCCCGACGGTCCCCGCTGCGGCTGCGGCACGCGCGGCTGCCTCGAGGCGCACGCAGGCACGCGCCATATCTTGCGGCTGGGTCACGCGGCGATGCGGCGGTCCGAAGATCTGCGCAGGCGCGTGCGGCAGGCCGGCGGGCGGCTGACCCCAAGGATCATCGGCCAGGCGGGGCGGAAGGGGGATGCGGCATCGCGCGATGTCTGGCGCGAGGTGGGCCGTTGGCTGGGAATCGGCATCGGCAACCTGGTCAATCTGTTCAATCCCGAGTGCGTGGTGATCGGCGGAGGCGTGGCGAATAACTGGAGCCTGTTCTCGCCGGTCATGCAGCGGACGGTTCGGGAGCAGGCGATGGACGTGCCGCGACGCGCCGTCAAAATCGTCCGCGGCCGACTCGGAAATCACGCTGGCATTGTCGGAGCCGCCGTGCTAGTCTGGAGCCGTCACGAGACCGCATGAAAATCTTCCTCGATTCGGCCAACCTCAAAGAGATCCGTGACGCGATGGCTTGGGGCGCCATCGACGGCATCACGACCAATCCCAGCCTGGTGGCGAAAGAGAAGCGCGACTTTTTCCCCCTCCTGAAAGAGATCTGCGAAACGGTCAACGGTCCGGTCAGCATGGAGACCACCAGCCGGGACGCCGAGGGAATGGTGGAAGAAGGACGCGTCTTCTCCCGGCTCGACCCGCACATCATCGTGAAGTGCCCGCTCACCAAGGACGGGTTGAAAGCGACCCGCCAGCTCACCCAGGAAAAAATCCGCGTCAACGTCACGCTCTGCTTTTCCGCGACCCAGGCGCTGATGGCCGCGAAAGCCGGCGCCTACTATATCTCGCCCTTCGTCGGCCGGCTGGATGACCTCAGCACCGACGGGATGGCGCTGATCCGCGACATCAAGACGATCTACACGAACTATGAATTTTCCACCCAGATTCTGGTGGCCAGCGTGCGCCACCCGATGCACGTCGTCCAGGCCGCCTGCATCGGCGCGGATATCGCGACGATGCCTATGTCGGTGCTGGAAACGCTGGTGAAACATCCGCTGACCGACGCCGGGCTCGAGCGGTTCCTGAAGGACTGGGAGTCGCTGCCGGCCGAAGCCAAGGCATGGAAAAACGCGGTCCCGCCGCCGGCGGGATCCGAGCGCCGCAGCGGCGCTCCGGGATCGACGGCAAAGATCCAGCGCTGACAGTGACTCGTCCGGTCCGGATTGTGCTGATGGCATGCTGTGCCATCAGTTTCTGCGCCAGCGCGCTCGCGCTGGATTCCCCCGCTTCCGACGCTGCCAAGCCCCACTGGCAGCAGGCCAAAGCCGCCCTTAAGCAGGGCGCCTACCGCACCGCGCTCGAATCGCTCGACGAAATCCTCAAGCTGACCCCGGATGATCCGTGGGCCCAGCTCTATCATGCCCTCTGCGAGCTGCGGCTCAAAAGCACGCCCACCTTTTCCTCCGTCGAGCCGGCCGACTACCGCTCGCTGAAGGTGCGGCTGAAACAGGAAACCGGCGCCCAAAAGCAGGAAGCCAAACGGCGCAAGGCGCTCGACCGGCAGGTCCGCAAGGAACAGGCGAAGTGGGACAAAGAGCTGCAGCAGCTGCAGCGGCAGGCTGAGCAGGAGGACAAAGAGCGGCGCCGCCAGGCGCAGGAGCAGGCGGTGGCGCGCGTCCGCGAAGACCGCAAACAGCCTCAGCCGCCAGCACCCGAACCGCCATCCGGCGAACCGGCTCCGCTGGCCACCGCCGCTGCGCCCTCCGAGCCTGTGCAGCCGGAAGCTCCGGCCAAGGCGGAAGCTCCGGCCCAGCCGGAAGAGCCGCGCGTCACAGCCCAGTTTCCGGCCACCGGCGAAATGCCAACCCCTGTGCAGTTGGCACCCGTTCAAGTGACGACCGCGCCCGCAGAGCCACTCGCCCCCAGCCTCGTCGGCCACCCCAGACCGCCGGCCGGGGCCGTGCAGATCAACGCGCGCCAGATGAGCATGTCGCCGGACCGGAAGGTGGCACTGGCCCAGGGCGATGTCGAAGTAATTTTTGAGGATGCGTTTCTCACCTGCGACCGGCTCACGCTGTTTACGGACACGAAAGATGTCTACGCGGAGGGCCGGGTGCGGCTCGAGCAGGGCAATCAGGTGTTCCGCGGCGAGATGGTGCACTACAACACCAACTCCAAGAAGGGGCGGTTTCTCCAAGGCACCGTCTCGACACCGCCCTGGCATCAGCACGGCCGCACCGTCGAGCACATCGCGGAAGGGGTCTATGTGGTCAGCCCCGGCTACATCACCTCCTGCGAGCTGGAGCCGCCGCACTTCCGGTTCGCGGGTCGGCGCGCCATCGTCTTTTCCGAGGATAAGCTGGCCCGCGCCAACAATGTGGCGCTGTTCGTCGAGCAGATGCCGTTTCTGTATCTCCCGAACCTCATCGTCGCCGACCGGCGCTCCCCGTTCTTCATCATCCCCGGCAAAAACGACCTGTGGGAACAGTTCGCCCTCATGGGCTACCGGTACGAATATCCCCAGGGCCAGAAGGGCACCCTGCGGCTGGATTGGCGGCGGACGATGGGCTGGGGCACCGGCCTTGATCACCGGTTTGAAAGCCAGGATTTGGGCAAGGGGCTGTTGAAGCTCTACTACAACAGCGAGCCGAACCACCGCACGCTGCACCACGAGATTGTGAAGGGCGCGGAGCGAGACCGCTTCCGCGTGCTGTGGCGCCACTTTTGGGAGCCGAAGTTCCTGAAAGACACCACGATCATCACCAATATTCAGAAATATAGCGACAAAAAATACCGTGAAGAGCTGCTGTTCCGCGAGGAGTTCACGAAGGACGATTCGCCGGACAGCTTTATTTCGCTGGTGACCAGCGACCCGAACTTCACCGTCACCGGCCTCGTGCGCCGGCGCATGAACCGGTTTGAGACCATCACGCAGGCGTTTCCCCAGCTGGCCGTCGAATCGCGGCAGGCCCCCATCGGCGAGACGCCGGCCTTTCTTCAGAGCAAGCTCGAGTTCGCCAACCTGCAGACCAAAACCGCCCACTCCGTCGAGGACACGGACGTCGTGCGGCTGGATTGGCTGCAGAAATTCAAATACGCGCTGAATCTGTTCAGCCCGATCCTGGTCACCCCCCGGGCCGACGTGCGGCAGACCTTTTACACGAAGGATATTCAGAGCGGCACCACCGACCGGCCGCAGGGCCGCCGCAACCTGCTGAGCGGGCAGTTCGGGATGGGCGCCGATGCGAGCTTGAAGCTCTTCCGCCTGTTTGCGCCGCACACCGATCTCTTCGGGCTCAATCTCACCGGCCTGCGGCATGTGCTGACGCCGACGATCTCCTACGATTATATGCACCGCCCGACGGTGCCCAACGAGAACCTGTCGTTTCCGGTGGCGGTGAGTCCGACGAACATGATCACCTTCGGGCTGGAAAACAAGCTGCAGACGAAGCGGCGGGTGAGGCAGGAGGAGGAAGAACCCGTCAAAGGCAAGCTGCTCAAGCCCAAGCTGAAGCCCGTCGATCTGGCCCGGGCTCTCGTCTCCCTCCCGTATAATTTCCACGGCGCCGGCAATAAGGCGGGCGGGCGGGTGGGCGACTGGGCCTTCGACATCGAGCTGTATCCCTGGCCGTGGATGCGGCTGGAAACGGACTGGAAATATCCCAGCCATTATGAGAAGGGCGTTCGGGATTCGCGGATCACCCAGTGGAATGTGGACTTGGTGATGGTGGGCGGCGGGGAAGATCCGCAAGCCAAAAACACGCCGAAATATGAGCCGCCCGTGGTGCGCGGGTTCGAAGCCGGACCGCGGCCGTCGATCATCAAACTGCTGATGCCGAAAAAGCAGTGGTTTCTGGGCTACAGCCACCGGTATTCCCACAACGATAAAACCGAAGACACCCTCCAGTACGATTGGCGGCTCAGCGACAAGTGGGAGATCAGCACCTTCCACCGGTTTGACTGGAAGGAAGTGCGCGGCGACAAGAAACGGTTCTATAACCTGCGCGAGTTCCAATACGCGCTGCGGCGCGACCTGCACGACTGGATCGGCGAGCTCGTCTACCGCGTCGACCGGGAGTACGGGGAAGAGCTCTATCTGACCCTGACGCTGAAGGCGTTTCCCGACATGCCAGTGGAGATGGAAACCGCCTATCACCAGCCCAAGATCGGCTCTCAGAGCAGCCCCTTCTCGCCGCTTGCCAGCCAGCACCAGCCCTAGACCATAAGGGGCTGGCAGAGTGGCCGGCTTTTGTTTATAATACCTCCAATTGTACCCCCTCCGGTTCTCCCAGTGGTTTCCGGACTTAACAGGCTGTCACTCTAGGAGATGAGCATGGAATTGAGTATCGTTGGCGCCGGCCACGTGGGTCTGGTGACCGGGGCCTGTTTCGCCGATCTTGGCCATAACGTGGTCATGGTCGACAACGATGCCGCCCGCATCGCGAAGCTCAAAAAAGGCCTCATGCCCTATTACGAGCCCGGGCTGGAAGAGCTGGTGCTGCGCACCGTGCGCGAGAAACGGCTCACCTTCACGACCTCCCTCAAGGACGCGGTGGCCAAGTCGACGATCATCTTCATCGCCGTCGGCACGCCGCAGAAGGCCACCGGCGAGGCCGACCTGACGTATGTGGAGAATGTGGCCCGCTCCATCGCCGAATGCATGACGAGCTACCGGCTCATCGTCGAGAAGTCCACCGTGCCGGTGCAAACCGGCAAATGGGTGGCGCACACCATCAAGACCTACCTCAAAAAAAAGATCCCCTTCGACGTCGCCTCCAACCCCGAGTTTCTCCGGGAGGGCACCGCGATCCACGACATCATGAAGCCGGATCGCGTCGTCCTCGGCGTCGAGAGCGCCAAGGCGAAGCAGCTGCTGACCGCGCTCTACAAGCCGCTGGGCGCTCCCATCGTCGTCACCGACATCGCGAGTGCCGAGCTCATCAAGCACGCCTCGAACTCCTTCCTCTCCATGAAGATCTCCTTCATCAACGCCGTGGCCCAGGTGTGCGAGCGCAGCGGCGCCGATATCCAGCAGGTGGCCGACGGCATGGGGCTGGATCCGCGCATCGGCCGCTCGTTTTTGAACGCCGGCATCGGCTACGGCGGCTTCTGCTTTCCGAAGGACGTGGAGGCGTTCATCAAGATCTCCGAGCAGCTGGGCTATGACTTCGAGCTGTTGAAGGCGGTGCGCAATATCAACGAGCACCAGAAGAAAAGCTTCGCGCAAAAGATCCAGCAGGCGCTCTGGGTCGTGAAGGGCAAGACGATTGCGGTGCTCGGGCTCTCGTTTAAGCCGAACACCGACGACATGCGCTACGCGCCGCCCATCGACGTGATCGAGTACCTGCAGGGCGAGGGGGCCTCGGTGAAGGCCTACGACCCGCAGGCGATGAAGGAAGCCGCGCACCTGCTGCCGAAGGTGACGATGTGCAAGGATCCGTATGAAGCGATCAAGGGCGCAGACTGCCTCGCGGTGCTGACCGAATGGAATGAGTTCAAGGAGCTGGACTTTGCCCGGATCAAGAAGCTGCTCCGGCAGCCGCTGCTGGCCGACGGGCGCAATGTGTATGATCCGGCGCGCATGCGCGCGCTGGGCTTCAAATACATCGGGGTCGGCCGGGGGCGGAATGCAGCTGATTAAGGGTGCTCAGCTGAAGCCGCTGAAGGTAATCCCGGATGACCGGGGGCGGCTGTTCGAGATTCTGCGGCGCGATGAGCCGCTGTTTGAAAAGTTCGGCCAGGTCTACTGCACCTCGGTCTATGCCGGCGTCGTCAAGGGCTGGCATTACCACAAGAAGCAGGTGGACAACTTCGTCTGCGTCAGCGGCATGATCAAGCTGGTGCTGTATGACGGCCGCGCCGGCTCGCCGACGAAAGGCCTCATCAATGAATTCTTCATCGGCACGCACCACCAGGCGCTGGTGCAGATTCCGGCCGGGGTGCACCACGGCTTCAAGGGGTTGTCGGAGCCGGAGGCGATCGTCATCAACGTCCCCAACGAGCCCTATCATCACAAGCGGCCGGATGAATACCGGCTGGACCCGCACTCCAGCGAGATCCCCTATGATTGGAGCCGCAAGGATGGGTAACCGCGCATGAAGGGTATCGTGCTCGCCGGCGGTCTGGGCAAGCGGCTGGAGCCGCTGACGCGGATCACCAACAAGCACCTGCTGCCGATCTATGACCGGCCGATGATCTACTATCCGCTGCAAACGCTGGTGGGGGCCGGCATCTCCGAGATTCTCGTCGTGACCGGCGGGGCCAACGCCGGCGATTTTCTGCGGCTGCTGGGCAACGGCGAAGAGTTCGGCCTGAAGCATCTGAACTACACCTACCAGCGCGGCGAAGGCGGCATCGCCGAAGCGCTCAGCCTGGCGGAGCATTTCGCCGGCGGAGAGCCGGCGGTCGTGATCCTCGGCGATAATATCGTCGAGAACAGCATCAAGCCGTACGTCGACCGGTTCGCCGTCCAGGGCCGTGGCGCCAAGATTCTGCTCAAGGAGGTCGACGACCCGTGGCGGTTCGGGGTGGCACAGCTGGAGGGCGACCAGGTCATCGGCATCGAGGAAAAGCCGAAGGTGCCCAAGTCCCGCTACATCGTCACCGGCGTCTACATGTACGACGCCCACGTCTTTGACATCATCAAGACGCTGAAGCCCTCCAACCGCGGCGAGCTGGAGATCACCGACGTCAACAACGCCTACATCCGCGAACGCCAAATGACCTTTGATCTGCTGGACGGCTGGTGGACCGACGCCGGGCTGCCGGAGACGCTCTACCGGGCGGCGACGCTGGCGCGGGAGAAGGCGCTGCGCAGCGGAAAAATCCCCGAACTGGATGAGCCGGTCAGGCAGCAGCCAAACCGAAGGCCGGTGGGATGAGCCAGAAGCTCCTCGTTACCGGCGGCGCCGGGTTCATCGGGGCGCAGTTCATCCGGTACTGGCTCAGCCGCCATCCCGGCGATGAGATCGTCAATCTGGATGCGCTGACGTATGCCGGCTCGCGGCAGCGCCTGGCCGGTGCGGAGAGCCATGCCGGCTACCGCTTCGTGCAGGGCGACATCTGCGACCGCAAGACGCTGCGGCAGGCGATGAACGGCTGCTCGCTCGTGGTCCATTTCGCCGCCGAAACTCACGTGGACCGGTCGATCACCGACGCGGCGCCATTTTTGCGCACCAATGTCGACGGCACGCTGGCCATGCTGCAGGCGGCGGCCCTGGACAGCGTCACCCGGTTCCTGCACATTAGCACCGACGAAGTGTACGGCCCGGTCTTGAGCGGCGCGGTGGACGAGCAGGCGCCGCTGGCGCCGCACAGCCCGTACGCGGCGAGCAAGGCCGCCGGCGATCTGCTGGTGCAGGCGTTCCGCCGGACCTACGGGTTGCCGGTGGTGATCGCGCGGCCCACGAATATTTACGGGCCCGGGCAGTTTCCGGAAAAGTTCATTCCCCTGTGCATCACCAACGCCCTGGACGGGCTCTCCATCCCGGTCTACGGCGACGGGCAGCACCGGCGCGCGTGGCTCCATGTCGATGATGCCTGTTCCGCGATCGAACGGATTCTCGAGCGGGGCGCGCTGGGCGAAATTTATAACATCGCGGGCGGGACCGAAGCCGCGAATCTGGATACCGCGCGGAAGGTGCTCGGCGTGCTGGGCCGCACGCCGGATCTGCTCTCCTTCGTCGACGACCGGCCGGGGCACGACCGGCGCTATGCGATGCAGGATGCGAAGCTGCGGGCGCTGGGCTGGAGCCCGGCCACGCCGTTTGAGCAGGGACTGGCGGGGACCGTCGCATGGTACCGCGAGCACGCGGAATGGTGGCGGCCCCTGGCGAACAAACTCCGTGAAGATTCTTATCACTGGCTCAACCGGCCTGCTGGGCCAAGCGCTCACCAGGACACTCGCATCCCGCGGTGAAGTGACCGGGCTTTCGCGCCGGCCTGCGCCGGCGGCCGGGCGCCATCACGCATGCGATTTGCGGGACGCGGCCAAGACGGCGGAGGCAATCCGCGAACTGCAGCCGGACGTGGTGATCCACGCGCAGGCGTTCTCGGACGTGGACCGGTGCGAGCAGCAGCCGGACGAAGCCGAGACGATGAACGTGCGCACAACGGCGAATCTGCTCGAGGCGCTGCGGGGCACGGCGGCGCGGCTGATCTACATCAGCACCGATTATGTCTTCGACGGCACCAAGGGCCGGCCGTACGATGAAACCGATCCGCCGAATCCCTTGAGCGTTTACGGACGCACGAAGCTGGCGGGGGAGCGGCTGGCGCTGGGACATCCGCAGGCGATGGTGGTGCGGCTGAGCACGCTCTACGGCGCCGGCCGGAAGACGTTTTGCGATCACGTCGTGGACCAGCTGCGGTCCGGCCAGTTGGTGGAGGCGTTCATGGACCAGACGACCTCGCCGTCGTTCACCGACGACGTGGCCGGCGGCCTGAACGATCTGCTCGGCGCCTTCGGCCGGCCAACGCTGCCCGGGCGCATTCTGCATTTGGCCAACGCGGGCAGCTGCAGCCGGGTGGAGTGGGCGCGGTGCGTGGCGGACACGCTGGGACTTTCGCAGGAGGGCATCAAGCCGGTTCTGATGTCCAGCACGGCGCGGCCGGCTCCGCGGCCGCCGTACTCCGCGCTCTCGACGCGCTGGGGGCCGGAAATGATCGGACGCACGCTGCGGCCCTGGCAGGAAGCCCTGGACGCATATCTTCGACAACGCCATATGATTGAGAGGCCTTCATGACACCATTAGCACAGCTCGCCAAACGGATCGCCAAACGGAACGCCCGCATCGGGGTCATCGGCCTCGGGTATGTGGGGCTGCCGCTGGCGGTGGAGTTCGCCAAGGAGGGATTCCGGGTCACCGGCATCGACCTCGATGCCCGGCGGGTCCAGGGGGTCAACCGGGCGCGCTCCTATATTTTGGACGTGCCCAGCGAGGATCTGCGCAAGCTGCGCCAGGCGCGCCGCCTGCGGGCCGTGGCCTCATTCAACGTGCTCGGGCAGCAGGACGCCATCATCATCTGCGTGCCGACGCCGCTGCGCAAAACGCGCGAGCCGGACATGTCCTACATCCTCTCTGCGACCGAAGAGATCGCCAAGCGGGTCAAGAAGGGCCAGCTGATCGTGCTGGAGAGCACCACCTATCCCGGAACGACGAATGAAGTCATCCTGCCGGCGCTGGAGGCCAGGGGATTGAAGGCCGGCCGGGACTTCTGCCTCGCCTTTTCGCCGGAGCGCATCGACCCGGGCAACGACACCTACACGACGCGCACGATTCCGAAAGTAATCGGCGGCATCACGCCGCAGTGCACCAAGCTGGCCACCGCCCTCTACGGCTCGGCCATCCACCGCACCGTGCCGGTCTCCTCCTCGAAGGTCGCCGAGATGGTCAAGCTGCTCGAGAACACCTTCCGCGCGGTGAACATCGGGCTGGTGAATGAAATCGCGCTCATCTGCGACCGGCTCGACATCGACGTCTGGGAGGTCATCGAAGCGGCGCGGACCAAGCCCTTCGGCTTCATGCCGTTTTATCCCGGCCCGGGCATCGGCGGCCACTGCATTCCCTCGGACCCGATGTACCTGGCGTGGAAGGTGCGGGTGCACGGCTTCGAGGCGCGGTTCATCGAGCTGGCCACACAGATCAACGGCGCGATGCCGGAGTATGTCGTCGAGAAAGTGGGGCAGGCGCTAAATGACCGGCGCAAATCGCTCAAGGGAGCGCAGGTGCTGCTGCTCGGGCTGGCCTATAAGAAGGACGTGGGCGATCTGCGGGATTCGCCGGCCTTCGATGTCGCCAGGCTGCTGGAGCAGCGCGGGGCGATCCTCAGCTACCATGACCCGTTCGTGCCTTCCGCCGAGGTCAACGGCAAGCGCCGCAGCTCGCAGCGGCTCTCGCCGGCGATGCTGCGGCGGCTGGACGCTGCGGTGCTGCTGACCAACCACTCGACGGTGGATTATGCGCTGATCCTGCGCCACGCGCCGGTGATCATCGACACGCGCAACCAGTACGGCGCGCTGAGCCGGCCGAACGCGAAAGTGATCAAGCTGTGAAACCGAAGGGCTATTGCTGTTTCTGCGGCGGCGCGCTGACGGTCCGCAAGGACACCGGGCGCTGTTCGCGCTGCCAGGCGGTGTTCCGCCTGACATTCGACCGGAGCGGCTGCCTGCTGCGCCTTGAGGTGCAGGGCTGCGGCACTCCGGAGTGCTGCCAACTCGAAAAAAGGAACGCGTAACATGGCCAATTACCTGGTGACCGGCGGGGCCGGCTTCATCGGCTCGCACATCGTCGACAAGCTGCTCTCCGACGGGCCCCGCGTGCGGGTGCTGGACGATCTCTCGTCGGGAAAGCTGGAGAATCTCGCGCACGTGAAGGACAAAGTCGAGTTCATGAAGGCGGATATCCGCGAACGCGAGAAGGTCGGCAAGGCTCTGCAGGGCATCAACTTCGTGATCCACGCGGCGGCATGGCGCAGCGTGCCCAAATCGATGGCCGATCCGATCGGCTACACCGACGTCAACGTGCTCGGGACGGTCAATATCCTGGACGCGGCGGTGAAGGCCAAGGCCAAGCGGGTTGTCTGCGTCTCCTCCAGCTCGGTCTACGGAGAGACGGAAGAGCCGCTACTGAACGAGAATCAGCCTGCGAACCCGATCTCTCCGTACGCGGCCTCGAAGCTGGCGGATGAGCTCTTCTGCGGGCTGTTCACCCGGGGCTTCAATCTGGAGACGGTGTGCGTGCGGTATTTCAACGTCTTCGGGCCGCGCCAGAGCTTGGAGAACGACTATGCCGTCGTCATTCCGAAGTTCATCGCGTGTTTGCTGAAGAAGCAGTCGCCGCCGGTCTACGGCGACGGCAAGCAGTCGCGCGACTTCACGTATGTCGACAATGTCGTCGAAGGCACGATCGCCTGCTCGCAGGTGCCCGGCGTCAGCGGGGAAGTGTTCAACATCGCGCTCGGGGAAGAGCACACGGTGCTTCACCTGCTCGAGGAGCTGAACAAGATCATGGGGCTGTCGATTGCGCCCTCCTTCCAGCCGCACCGGCCTGGCGACGTGCTGCGCACGCGGGCCGACACCTCGAAGGCGGAGCGCCTGCTCAAATGGAAAGGCCGCGTGAAGTTTGCTGAAGGGCTTCGCCGGACCGTGGAATGGTTCCGCGCGAACCCGCCCGTCTCAGCGTAACGTCGATTCCTTTGATCGATCTCCTGGCCCAATACCGGGCCTTGAGGCCGGAAATCGATCAGGCCCTCCAGACCGTCCTTCAGTCCGGCCAGTTCATCCTCGGGCCGGAAGTCCAAGCCTTCGAGCGCGAGGCGGCGGCCTTTTGCGGCACCGCGCACGCAGTGGGGGTCGCCTCGGGCACCGATGCCTTGGAGCTGTCGCTGCGCGGTTTGGGCATCGGCCCGGGCGATGAGGTGATCACGACCGCCTTTTCCTTTTTTGCGACGGCGGAGGCGATCATCGCCGCCGGGGCGGTGCCGGTGTTCGCCGATATCGAGCCGTCCACCTGCAACCTTGACCCTGCCGCAGTCGAAACCCGCCTGACGGGCAACACCAAAGCGATCATGCCCGTGCATCTCTACGGCCACCCCTGCGACCTTGAGCCGCTGCAGCGCTTCGCGACCTCGCGCGGCCTGATCCTGATCGAAGACTGCGCCCAGGCGATGGGTGCGTCCATCGGTGAAAAGCGCGTGGGCTCCTTCGGCGCGGCCGCAGCGCTTAGTTTTTATCCCAGCAAAACGCTCGGCGCCTTCGGCGACGGGGGCATGGTGATCACCAATGACGCGAAGCTGGCCGACCGGGTGCGCCTGATGCGGGCGCACGGCAGCACGGAGCAGTATCACCATCTGACCATGGGCATGAACAGCCGGCTCGATGAGCTGCAGGCCGCGATCCTGCGCGTGAAGCTGCGGCACCTCGATGAGTGGAGCGAGGCGCGGCGGGGCCATGCGGCCGCCTACGCGGAGGCGTTTCAGCGCGCCGGCCTGAAGCAGGTGCGGCTGCCGGCGGAGCGCCGGGGCGCGCGCCACGTCTATTCGCTCTACACGATCCGCACGCCGAAGCGCGACCAGGTGCAGCGCGCGCTCACCGGCGATAAAATCGCCGCGCAAATCGCCTATCCCAGGACGCTGCCGCAGCAGCCGGCGCTGGAAGCCTACGCCGGGTCGTATCCGAAGGCGGAAGCGGCCGCGGCCGAAGTGCTCTCGCTGCCGATGTATCCCGAGCTCTCGCCCGAGCAGATCGAGCGGGTCGTGGACACGGTCGCGCGCGCGCTCACGTAACCTTCCGCATTCATGCCGCAACTCGACGTCGTCATCGTCGGCGGCGGCATCGTCGGCCTCTCGGCCGGCATGCAGCTGCTTCTGCGCTTCTCCGGCCTCGGGCTCACCGTCCTGGAAAAAGAGCCGCAGCTCGCCTCGCATCAAACCGGCCGCAACAGCGGCGTCATCCACTCCGGCATCTACTACCGTCCCGGCTCCCTGAAGGCCTCCGCCTGCGTCGCCGGTGCGGCGATGCTGAAGGAGTTCTGCCGCGAGCGCGCGATTCCGTTTGAGATCTGCGGCAAGCTGATCGTGGCCGCCGATGAGTCGGAAGTGCCGGGGCTGGAGGCGCTGTATCAGCGGGGCGTGGCCAACGGCGTGCCGGGATTACACCTGCTGGAATCGGAGCGGCTGCGCGAGATCGAGCCGCATGCGCGCGGGGTGAAGGCGATCTGGGTGCGGAGTGCGGGCATCGTCGACTACGCGGCCGTGGCGCGGGCGTATGCGGAGATCATCCGCGAGCGCGGCGGGGCGGTGCGAACGTCGGTGCGCGTGCACCGGATCGAGCGCGCGGGCGGCGGCTGGATCCTCGAGACCGGCGCGGGGCGGGTCACCGCCAAACGGCTCATCACCTGCGGCGGGCTGCATGCGGACCGGCTGGCAAAGGCCGCCGGCCACGCGCCGCCGCTGCGCGTGGCGCCGTTTCGCGGCGAATATTACGATGTCATTCCCGCGCGGCGCGCGCTGGTGCGCTCGATGATCTATCCGGTGCCGGATCCGGCGTTTCCATTTCTCGGCGTCCATTTCACGCGGTCCATCCACGGCGGGCTGCATGCCGGGCCCAACGCGGTGCTCGCGCTGAAGCGGGAAGGGTACCGCCGGCGCGACATCAGCGTCGGAGATACGGCCGAGCTGCTGGCGTTTCCCGGCTTCTGGCGCATGGCCGCCAAGCACTGGCGCACCGGGCTGGCGGAGTGGCGCCGGTCGGTCAGCAAGGCGGCGTTCGTCCGGGCGCTGCAGCGGCTGGTGCCCGAGATCCGTCCGGAGGATTTAACGCCCGCTGCGGCCGGCGTGCGGGCGCAGGCGCTCGATGCGCAGGGGCGGCTGCTGGATGATTTCGACATCGCGGCCTTCGACGGCGCCATCCATGTGCGCAACGTGCCTTCGCCGGCGGCCACCGCCTCGCTGCGCATCGGCCAGCACATCGCTGATCTGGCGGGCTCCGCATGGGGCCTCGCATAGGCACCGCCACTTGACGGAACGCGCGGATGGCGATAAAGTGATGAAGATATGGTGATAGTTAAGGCGCCGGATCCACAACCCGGGAGCCACACGTGGCAAAGAAAACACTGACCTCAAAACAGCTGGCCGTGCTGGAGTTCATCCAGCGCTACTTTACCGAGCACCGCAAGTCGCCGCTGATCCGCGAAATCCAGCTCGGCTGCCAGATCGCCTCCTACAAGTCGGTCCTTGACCGGCTCAACGCGCTTGAGCACAAAGGCTACATCAAGCGGGTGCCCAACAAGCACCGGGGCATCAAGCCGCTGCGCAAGGACACGGACGGCGCCGTGCCGTTCAGCGCAGCCTCGCCGCTCAGCGGAGCGGTGTAAGCCCGCCCTCACGGACCTTCCATGCGCATCCTGGTCACGGGCGGGGCGGGATTTATCGGCTCCCACCTGTGCGACCGGTTCATCGGCGAAGGCCATCAGGTCCTCTGCGTCGACAATTTCATCACCGGCCGCGAAGACAACATCGCCCATTTGAAGGCCAAGCCCTCCTTCACGTTCGTCCTCCACGACATCAGCAAGCCCTATGAGCCCGACGGGGCGGTCGATTTCGTCCTCCATTTCGCCTCGCCGGCCAGCCCGATCGACTACCTCAAGTTTCCGATCCAGACGCTGAAGGTCGGATCGGTCGGCACGCTCAACGCGCTGGGCATCGCAAAGGCCAAGCACGCGAAGTTCCTGCAAGCCTCCACCTCCGAAGTGTACGGCGATCCGCAGATCCATCCGCAGCCGGAAAGCTACTGGGGCCATGTCAACCCGATCGGGCCGCGGGGCGTGTATGACGAGGCCAAGCGGTTTGCCGAGGCGCTGACGATGGCCTATCACCGGGAGCACGGGGTCGACACGCGCATCATCCGCATCTTCAACACCTACGGCCCGCGCATGCGGCTCAATGACGGCCGCGCGATTCCGACCTTTGTGAGCCAGGCGCTGAAGGGCGAGCCGCTGACCGTCTACGGCGAGGGCTCGCAGACCCGCAGCTTCTGCTATGTCGACGATCTCGTCGAGGGGATCTGCCGCGTGATGGCCAGCGACCTGCACGAGCCGGTGAATCTGGGCAATCCCGACGAGCGCACGATTCTGGAGATGGCCAAGAAGATCCTCGGCTATTTCAACGGCACGGCCAGCCGCATCGAGTTCCGCGCGCTGCCGCAGGACGATCCGAAACAGCGCCGGCCGGATCTGACCCGCGCCAAGACGCTGCTGAAATGGGAGCCCCGCGTGCCGCTTGAGGAAGGGCTGTCGAAGACCGTCCGGTGGTTTCAGGAGCATCGCGCATGAGCGGAGTCCGGAGCGATGTCGAACTACTGATGGAGGCGCCTGCGGGGTTAAGCCGCGTGGCGATCATGGGCGGCGCGGGTTTTCTCGGGTATCACCTGGCGCACGCATTCGCCGCGCGGGGCATGCAAGTAACACTGCTGGACGTGGCGGCCTTTACACCGTCGGACTATCCCCGCCAGGTGGCCTGCTTGCAGGCGGACGTGCGTGATGCGGCA
>OBEQ010280322.1_pt1 | contig 16174 bp, 12 predicted proteins | sample 1670901 | NCBI WGS metagenome assembly OBEQ01 (sample SAMEA104232315, study PRJEB22302) | groundwater metagenome | biome: forest; feature: aquifer; material: groundwater | place: USA | collected 2011-08-07 | depth 5.4 m
CGCGGTGTAGTAGACGTTGCCGTTCACCACGTACGGCTGGATGAGCTTCAGGCGCCAGCCCTGGCCCCAGATCTGATCGTAATAGGCACGGTAGTCGGCATAGCTCCAGCCGTAGACCTGGATCTCGCCCTCGGTGCTCTGCTTCCACACCGCCGTGTAGTAGACGTTGCCGTTCAGCACATATGGCTGGAGGATCTTCAGCCGCCAGCCCTGGCCCCAGATCTGATCGTAATAGGCACGGTAGTCGGCGTAGCTCCAGCCGTAGACCTGGATCTCACCCTCGGTGCTCGGGCGCCAGACGGCGTTGTAGCGCACCTGGTTGTTCACGACGTACGGTTGCAGCGAGTACAGGCGCCAGCCCTGACCCCACAGCTGGTCGTACTTGTTGCGGTAGTCGGCGTAGCTCCAGCCATAGACCTGGATCTCCGACGAGTTGTTGGGCTCCCAGACGGCGGTGAAGCGACCCGGCACCGACGGCGCGGGCATCGACGTGAACTGTGTGATCTTGCACGACGGCGAGCTGGGCAGCGGGCTCTCGTTCTTGCGCGCAGCGCAGGCGCGAATCTCCTGGGCGGCCGCCTCGCTGGTCGGGTTGTAATAAGTCTGCCCGGGCGTCATCCAGATGCGCGAGTCGGGCCCGTGGTCATTCTTGTTCGGCTCGGACATCGCCGTGGCGAGCGGACCAAAGTGCAGCGAAGTGCCCGAGCCGGAGCCGATGTTGCTGACCCCCATGCGGTGGCAGCCGTTGCACATGTTTCCGGCGACCTCGACCTTGTAGGCCTTCCACGAGGCGAAGTCGTTGCCGACGAAGTAGTAGGGCTGGTCCTTGTTGAAGGTCGGGTCGCCCGCGCCCGGAAGCTTGTTGCTACCGGTGACCTGGGTCAGGTAGGGCGAGCGAATGATGGGACCGTTGTCGTGGCAGCTCACGCACTGGTCACTCGCGGTGCCGGCGGGCGTCTTCCACGGCCACGCGCCCGTGCCTCGGGAGGGGGCCTTGACGTTGCCGTTCAGGTCGCCGAGCGCCTGGTAGAAGCACGTGGCCCCGTTCCGCTTGCTGTGCTGGATGACGGCGATGTCCCCGTAGCGGCCATTCGCGTGGTTCTGCTTGCGGCAGTGGGCGACGACGTACGCGTCGGCCGTATTGACCAGCACCTGGAAGCGGCTGCCCGGATCGCACTCCTGGTGCAGCCGGTTGGGCTGGTCGCACTTGCTGCCATTCTGATGAGTCGTCGGGACCAGCGTTCCGCTGTCACAGTTGAAGTCCCGCACGGTGACGCCGGTGGCCGCGTCGCACTTCTGCGAATACGCCTCCAGGGAGTCGGTCAGCGCCGAGGTCTGCTGCGCGACTTCATCATTCGTCTCGGTCGCGTCTCCGCACGCGCCGAGGCCGGCCAGAAGGACGCCCGAGAGGACCATCCAGGAAGCGACAGACCTTGATTTCAACACGTCAGCACGATCATTCCGCATGTCATGTTCCCTCCGCCCGATGAGGCCGAACTGCACGTGTCGCTCGCTTTGCGAGTCCGGTGCCATCGCGACGGCGTGTCTCTGCGCGGACTTACGTCACGCCTGGAGTCGATCGGGACATGGGCGCATGGGACAGGGACAGCACGTGTCCCGGTCCCACGGCAGCAGGCGGTGATGCGAGTGGGGGAGATGAAGGGCAGACCGTACGTGCAGAGCGATGCTACTCGTCGTTCTGCGGAATCCCGTCGGGCTGCAGCGAGCGAAGGTACGCCATGATCTTCGTGTCGGAAGCGATGGAGTGGTTGGCCGCTCCTATCGCCAGGTCGCCGCCCTCTGGATTCTGGCCCAGCTTGATCGCGGCCATGACCTCATCCTGGCTGTGCTTGCCGATTCCCGAGGGAGTGACGTCGGGACCGCTGGCATCATGACAGCCCGAGCTGCCGCAGTTCTTGCTGGAGTACTCGGCCTGTCCCGCCGACCTGTCGCCACTGGTGAAGGCCTCCACGGTCACGGTTGCCGTCGATGACTTCCCGCCCGCGCTGGCCGTGATGGTCACCGTCCCGGCCTTGAGGCCGGTCACGGTCGCGACCTCGTCATTCCCGCTCACGCCGGCGATGCTGCTGTCCGAAGACTTCCAGGTGATGCCGGTGGCACCACTCGCAGCGATGGGAACCTTGTAGCCACCGGCCTCGTCGAAGCCGGTGTAGACGGCGACGGGGAAGAGCACGGGCGCCGCTCCAGGAGCAGGCGCCGGGTCGGCGCTGCATCCGACGGTCAGAAGAGCGCCCATTGCTATCGCGATGCAGGTGCGGTGGCCGGAAGTGATCATCGCGCTCCAGGAAGCAAGGGTCACGCCAAGACCACCGGGACGCACAAGCCTCGACGGAGCCTCATGATTACGGCGCCGCGCCGGCGTTCGGCCTGGGGTACGTCCTACCCAACGCGCGTGGCCTGGTCCCTCGGGGGAGGTCCCCGCAGCGGGTCAGATCCGGGCGTGGACGACGAGCGCAAGAAGCACGATGAGGACCGCCGGCAGCGCGATGTGGAGCGGCTCCTTGTAGACCACGCCGGTGCGGACCGCGCCCAGCATGAGCAGACCCAGGCCGACCGCCGCGAACGGCGCGGCGCGCGGAACGAGCAGGCCGATCGCGCCCAGGATCTCGGCGGCGCCGACGGCACGCATGATGGTGGGCGAGAGTCCCCAGCGGGCGAAGTTCTGCGGCGAGGGCTTGACCGCGCCCACCTTGCCCGCGCCGGTCACGAAGAAGGTCAGCGCCAGCAGGCCGCTCAGGCTCCACAGCACGGCGGGTCGCGCCAGCCATTCCATGCAGCGGAGTGTCTCAGATAAATCTCGCCTCGGCGCTGCGACAACCGGACCCACGACCTGTCATGTGCACGCAGCCTCACCCGAGTCATCCCGCAGAAGAGGAGAGCATCCATGCACGCGTTCAACAAGGTCGTCGCCGCCGCCACTCTCGCCGTCACCGTCGCCTTCGCCGGCGGCATCGCCCGCGCCGATGTGGTCGACTGCGTCCCCGAGCGCCTGGGCTCCAAGTCGGACCGCTTCGACATGCGCTGCCCAGGGGTCAACCGCTGGTTCATCGCCTGGCGCTCCAGCTTCGGCGTCGAGCACTTCCGCGAGATGGTGGCGCTGGTGAACGCAGCCATCGTCGCGGGCAAGCCGATGAAGATCTACTACAACCTCGACGGCTCGGGGAACGGCATCATCACCCAGGTCGAGATCTTCCGCTAGGACGCCATGGACTCGCCAAACATGTTGCGCGTCCTCGTCGGCGCGCTGGGCCTCGTCGCCGCGTGCGGCCAGGGCCCACCCGAAGCGGAAGCGCTGGACAGCCATGCCGCGCCCGCCACCTACGTGGGCGGCACCGCGCTCCTCCCCAGCACCGCATCGGTCTGCTGGGTGCTCGGCCCGGGTAGCCCGGTCAACCAGGCCGAGCTGAACGGCGTGCAGGCCAACATCAGCGAGTGGACGCAGGGCGATACCTCGCTGCGCTTCAACTTCGCCTCCAACCTGGCCACATTCACCAACCTGACCATGGGCGGCACGACCTACCGGACCAGCTGCACCCGACGCAGCGACGGCACCTTCGTCGAGACCTTGCGCCTGTACCTCGACCACAACGGCTACCCCGACCGGGCCACGGCCTATCCCAACACCCTCCTGGTACCCGGCTGCTCCGCCGACGAAGGCATCGGCACGCAGGACAAGGACGCGATGGGCAACCCGGTCAAACGCAACAACCTGTTCGTCGCCAAGGTGTACCTGTGGTCGATGTTCCCGCAGGACATCGTCAGCAACCAGACGCGCTGCCTGTACACCACCCACCTGCTGCGCGGCCAGGCACGTAACAACTACCTGCACGAGACCGGGCACGCGCTCGGTCTGTCGCACGAGCAGGATCGCATGGACGCCAACTGCGTGCCGGTGGCCAGCGAGCCGGCGGGCCCGTTCAAGGTCACGGCCTACGATCGCGACTCGGTCATGCACTACGTGATGGACTGCACGGACGGCACGAGAACGGTGGGCAACTGGGGCAACACCGGCCCGAGCGCCTCCGACCGGCTGGCCCTGGAGATCCTCTACCCCATCGGCAGCGCCGCCAGCATCTGGGGCCACCTGACCGGATGGGCGGGCGCGAACAACCTGAACGCTGCTTCGCTGTGGCTGCTGCGGGGCGCCTACCCCGACACGGCCGATGGCGTGCTGAGCAACTTCCGCTGGAGCGTCGATGGCCAGCTGGTCAGCACGCGCGCCTGGCCGAGCGCGGCCGAGCTGAACGTCTCGGTGGGGCGACACACGCTGCAGCTCGACTTCCGCGACCTGTGGAACCGGCAGTATTCCGGCACGGTGGTGCTCGAGCAGCTGCCCAGCCAGGCCGCCTACCTGGCCCGCGCCGCGGCGGTCGTCGGCCCGCTCTAGGATCTGCGAATCGCGGGCAACCCGGCTGTGCGTCTCGCGTACGGTGTGGCCGGACCGGCCCGTGAACGGATTTACACAGACGCTGATCCGGGCCCGCCGTGGGCCCAGGCTCGGCGCGCCGCGGGGGTACTTTCACAAGTGAATGCGCTTACTTGCCGGTTCGGGGTCTGACCGGCACTGCCCTTGCTAGAGAGTCGCGTGGCGACGCGCTGACGCGCACGTCGCCATTTGAAAGGACTCCGTCATGAAGACCCCCTCGATCGTTCGCGCCCTGTTCCACCGAGCCACCCGGATTGGCATTGCCACGTCGCTGGTCACCGCATTACTGGGCAGCGGCTGTCTGAGCAGTACCTATCGCATCCCCGGCACCGAGCTGCAGACGCTCGCGCAGACGGCACCCGCCGATCGCGGCCGCAAGGTGCGTGTGGTGCAGAACGTCGGCGGGCAGGACGAGCCGCCCGCCGCCGGCCGCGTCGAATCGAGCACCACGATCATCATCGTCGGCGACACCGGCCCGTCCCACGGTGGGGGCGGCGGTGGACGTCCGAGCGGCGTGGGCGCGCGTCCGGGTGGCGGCTACGGCCCGAGCGGCAAGCTGGCCGCCGACGACGCGAAGGCGTGGATCTTCGTCGCCGCGGTGGTCGCGGTCGCGCTCGCCAGCACCGAGGGCGCGCGCTACGACGGCTGGGTGGCCATGCATCCGATGATGCCGGTCCACCTGTACGGCCCCAACGGCGAGTACATGGTCGTGCCGCTGGCGCAGCTCACGCCCGAGCTGGCCAGCTGGGCCGACCACGCGGTGGTGCGCGACAGCGAGGGTCCGTGGAGCGAGATGGGCCGGGCGCCGCTCGCCCGCGCCGGCTTCACCTACTCCCTGTTCTTCGGCAGCGCGCAGATGCCCTCGTTCAATGGCGACAAGACCGCGGGCTTCCAGAGTCACATCCAGATGGGCTACTTCCCCATGCAGCAGTTCGGCCTGCAGCTCGACATCGGCCTGGGCTCGCGCCAGAACGAGATGGGGCTGTCGCTCTTCGACGGTCGCTATGCCCTCGAGGCGGACGTGTTCCCGGTCGCCATCGGCCCGCTGCACGCGGGTCTGTTCGGCCAGGTCGGCAAGGCGCAGCGCATCGAGGACGGCGGGCCGCAGAAGCGCGACAAGACCGGCAACCTGTTCGGCGGCGGCCTGCTGGTGCAGCTCGACCTGACCACGCGCCTCGCGCTGACCGCGCGCGGTGGCTACACCAGCGTCATGGGCGAAGGTGCGACGGAAGGCCTGCTCGGTCTCAGCATCTACTAGCTCGGCGAGACCGGTGCCCGCGCTGGCCGGGCTCGCATGCTCCGGCGCGCCACGAAGGCCAGCACCACCGACGTGAGCCACGAGAAATGCCGGCCCACGAACACACCCAATTTGCCGTGGCCGGTGAGCACGAGCTCGCCGCGCCGCCGGCGCGTCGCGCGGATGATCTTCCTGGCCGCGACCGGCGCCGGCATCTGCATCCACAGCGGAACCGGGTCCTTGGCGTCGAGGTTCTTGCGACCATCCGACCCGACCCGGCGTAGCTCGGTGTTGATGAACCCGGGCGCCACGTGGGTCACGTTGATGCCCAGTCCCGACAGGTCGACACGCAGTGACTCCGCCAGCGATCGGGCCGCCGCCTTGCTCATGTTGTAGGGCGCAGCAGAGGGCAGCGGCAAGTACGCCATCACGCTGCTCACGATGACGACCGATCCGCGTGTCTGCTGGAGCGACGCCAGGCAGGCGTAGACGGTGCGAATCACGCCATACACGTTCAGCTCGACCTGCTCGCGGAAGTCTTCCAGCGTGAGCTCGGTGAAGTGACCCAGGCGGCCGCCGCCCGCGTTGGCGACGACCGTGTGCACGGGCCCCAGCTCGGCCAGCGTGCGCGCCATGGCCGCCTCGACGTCGCCGTCCTTGGTGACGTCGGCGGTGATGGCGATGGCACGCTTCACCCCGCCCTGGTTCAGCTCCTGGCACAAGCTTGCGAGGCGACCGCTGCGTCGCGCCAGCAGCGCCACATGGGCGCCCTGCTTGACGTACTCGCGCGCGAGCGCCTCGCCGATGCCGCTCGACGCTCCCGTGATCAGAACGACCTGGTTCACTTTGCTCAACGTGCCCTCACCTTTCAGCCTCGCCCGCGCGCTGCTTGCCTTGGCAAGCCTGTCGCGGTCATCGGCGGTGAAACGTACACGTGTTTGACGTAACATGCCCCGTCCGCGCCAACCAACTGGCGCGCAATGGCAACTGGAGGAGCTGCTCATGAACCGCGTGTTGTTCGGGCTCTGCCTTGGACTCGCCGCATGTCAGGAGCACCTTCCTTCGGCACCTGACGACGCGTCGGCGATCACCGATGCGGCCCCCGACACTCCCGATGCAGCCCCCGGCATGCCCGATGCGGCGTCCAGCAGCGGCGAAGCGCGGCTCGCGGTGCTGCAGCTGATGGAGCGCGTCGCCGACTGGCAGATCCACGCGCTCGACGGCAACAACACCTCGACCTGGCAAGAGGCGACCTTCTACACCGGCCTGGTCGCGACCTACACGACCACCGGCAAGCTGCGCTTCTTCGAGGATCTGCTCGACTGGAGCAACGCGAATGGCTGGATGCCGCGCGCGGATCGAATGCACCCGGACAACCAGTGCGCCGGGCAGTCGTACGTCGAGATCCACCTCCTGGACGGCGTCGCCGCGCACCTGAGCGGCACGCGGCAGGTCATGGACCAGGCGCTCGCACAGCATCGCCGCGGCCGCGACCTCTGGTGGTGGTGCGACGCCCTGTTCATGGCGCCCACGGTCCTGGCGCGCCTGGGCGTGGCCACCGACGACGCGACCTACTTCGACGATCTCAACACCAAGTGGTGGGACGTCTACGATGCGCTCTACGATCCCGGCGCGGATCTGTTCTCCCGCGACGCTGGCTATCTGAGCGCGAAATGCCCCAACGGCTCGAAGATGTTCTGGGCACGTGGCAATGCGTGGGTCGTTGCCGGGACCGTGCGCGTGCTGCAATACCTGCCCGCCGACTATCCCGACCGGAGCCGGTACGTGGAGCTGCTGCGCAAGATGTCCGCGCGCCTGGCGGGACTGCAGCGCCCCGACGGATTCTGGTCGTCGTGCCTGACCGACACCGCGGCCTACCCGGAGCCGGAGACCAGCGGCACGTCAGGCTTCGTGTACGCCATGGCGTGGGGAGTGAACCAGGGCCTGCTCGACCGCGACACGTACCTGCCCGTGATCCGCAAGGGCTGGCATGCTCTGGTGGGCGCGGTGGATGCGAGCGGCAAGCTTCGCTGGGTGCAAGGGGTCGGCTCGGCGCCGGCAACGACGACAGAGATGGAGAGCCAGCCCTACGGCGTGGGGCTGTTCTTGCTCGCCGCCAGCGAGGGGGCCGAGCTCGCCGACGACCTGGAATGACGGCAGCGGCGCGCGGCTGACAGCGCGAGGCTGGCACGCGAATGGCACCTCTTCCAGGAGGCCGGCTACAGACAGCCAGTGCGCTGGATCAGGTTGGAGATACGGCTGGCCCAGGTGAACGCGTCGTTGTTGCTCGATGAGGCGAACACCGAGACGAGCGCCCAGCTGCTGCCGAAGCTCACGCACTGGATCGCCACGCTGGTGCTGGCGTCATTGCCGGTGATCAGAAATGGGTTCTGAATGACTGGACCACTGGTCAGGCCCGAGTCACGAATTGCAGCCTGCGAGATCAGCGAGCACCAGTTGAAACCGCCGCAATGATCGGGCATGGACTTCCACTGCTGCGCCACGCTGAGGGCGATGGTTCCGGCAGGGGGCGCATTCTGTCCCACCACAAGGCCAGGAGGGCCGGAGCAATCGAAGAACCGTATGCGCGGGATCTCGGCGCGAATGGCGTCTCGCCAGAATGCCGCGTTGTTGCCGTTGCTCGCGGACGTGGCGAAGACGTCGAACCAGAAATGCGTCTGATCGATCGGCACCACGGTGACGACGACCTTGGTGTCGCCATTGACGGCCACGACGTACTGGTAGTTTGGATCGACGTAGGGCGCCGACGAGAAACCCGTGTTGCGCATCGCGCCGTCTGCGGCTGCGGCGGCGTACGACCGGTCACAGTCCTGTCGCTGCAGGTCCCCGAGCGCCCACCAGGGGCTGGCATGGGCCACTCCGGCACTGCCTGCCACCACGATGAATGCCAGGATCGCGCCCAGGATGGGCGGCAACATCCGACGCTTCGGTGCTGAAATCGCGAATGAATGGGATTGCTGCATGTCCGGGCTCCTCGGGTTGGGGTCATGCGGGGCATCGCGCTGCCCCGTCCAGACCGTGGCGTTCATTCGCGGCGAACGATGTTCAACCGCGATGAACGACCCCCGGGAGCTCTACGGGAACGTGACCGGGCAACCGTCCCAGCCGGCCGGGATGGGCTGCTGGGGCGTCGAGGCGTCGATCGACAGGAGGAAGTTGACCAGGTCCTTCTTCTTGGCCACGGGATCGCCGCCATCGAGCAGGAAGTTGGGGTTGGCGGCGCGCAGGTGATCCTGCCATTTCGGGTCGTCGAACAGGTCCTCGAGCGTGGCCGCCTGCCCGTGGTGCAGGTAGGGCGCGCTCAGCGCCAGGCCGTAGAGTGACGGCACGTTGAAGCCGCCCGCGCCGGGCGCACGGTCGGTGAGGGCCGAATCCTTGTGCTCGAGCGCGGCGGTCGCCGCGCTGTTGCCCGGGATGCCGAAGGTCTTGACGTCGCGGATCGTGCACACGGCCTGGGCGGGCTGGATGACCGCGCCGGTGGTGTCGGCCGCCGCGACCTGGGGCGCGATCTGGAAGCTCCCGTTGTGGTGCGTCCAGCTCTGCGGCCACTTGCCAGGCTTGGCGAAGGTCGCGACGGTGCTGAGCTGGTTGTTGTTACCGCTCGTTGGCGTCCAGTAGCGGCGTGACGCGGTCCAGCCGGGACCGCCATGGCAGCGGACGCAGCCGCCGTTCGACGCGGTGGCGCTGGGTTCGCCGAACAGCGCTGCGCCGCGGGCCACCGAGGCCGCATCGAGCGTGCGCAGCGCGCGCGCCGGGCGGATCGTGCGCACGAAGGCGTCGATCTTGTCCCAGTCCTTGGTGCAGTTCTCCGCACGATCCTGGAGCTCCTTCATGGGCTGGGCCAGGTTGGTGGCGCCGCCCAGCGCGGACGAGGGCGGATCCTGCACCTCGGTCGCCAGCGAGCCGCCGTCGCGGACGCACGCCCCGCCCGCCGCCGCGACGGTGATCGCGCCCAGGCCACCCGAGACGTTGCGGGTGTTGCGCTCGAAATCGTGCAGCTCGTCGAAGATGCCGGTCCAGTTGAAGACGCGCTGCAGCTGCGGGCCGGAGCCGTGCGAGAACGACCCGTCCATGGACACGGTCTGGCGCGGCCCGGTGCCGAAGCTCCAGGTCACATTGTCGCTGAGGCCGTCCGGGTGGCACGAAGCGCAGGCCGACCAGGCGTCGCGCGACCAGCGCCCGCGCGCGGTGAAGAAGAAGCGCCGGCCGAGGTTCGAGTTGGTGTCCGCGGCCAGCAGATCCGACGACAGGATCGTCCTGGTCATCGACTGGGTCGAGAAGTCCACGATGGCGAGGTTCTTGCTGACCCAGCAGTTCACGTAGGCGCGCGCCGCCGCATGGGCGGTGACCATTCCGGTGGGCGTCTGGCACACGCCGCCGCCGTCGGGCGCGGGGATGAGCAGATCTATCTGGCCGTTGAACTCCGAGCCCAGCTTGATCTGGTCGGCGGGACTGGCGAGCGAGCCGTCGTAGACCACGCGTTGCATGACGTCGGCACCACGCGACAGCACGTAGCCGATGTTCCTGTCACCCTGGACGAACACCATGTCGACGATGTCGGCGAGGAAGAAGCGCGGCGCGGCGATCTCGTCCTTCACTTCCTTGGCCATGTTGGTCGTGCCCACCGGCGACACATCCTCGCTCGACGAGGCCAGATCGCCGACGTAGACCACCGGCTGGACGTTGGCGTTGAACTTGAGCGGGGGCGCAGGCGAGACCGACACCGAGGTCACGTAGATCTTGCCCTTCTGCACCACCACGCCGCCGAGCTGGTTGGGCGAGGTCATCACCGTGGCGGTGCCCGCCGCGCTGCCGTCGGGGACGAAGCCCGAATCGCGCGGCGCGAAGGTGATGGGCGTCCTGGCCGAGAGGTCGGCGAGCGAGTAGATGCGCACGCGCCCGGTGCGGCTGACGTCGCTGGTCTCGGCGTTCGCGATCGGCTCGCCGAAGTACTCGGGCACGATCAGCAGCTCGTCGGAATCGTCGATGTCACCGTCGTTGGTCACGGCGAGCGCGCGCGGGTGCAGGGGCGCATCGATGGTGCCGGTGATGGTCATGGTCGCGGTGTCGATCACCGACACCCGGCCCTCGGCGAACTCGGCCACGAACAGGCGCGCGCCGCTGGGCGAGAGCGCCAGTCCGACCGGCTCGGAGCCGACGTTGGTGGTGCCGGCGAGCGCCGGCGAGTCGCCGTCGATGCCGGTCACCTTGACCACGGTGGCCGCGCCGCGGTTGGCGACGAACGCGGTCTTGTCGTCGGGATGGATGACGACCGAGCTCGGCTCGTCGCCGGTCGCGATCTTGGCGATGCGGGTCTCGCTGGTCACGTCGAAGATCGACAGCGAGTCGTCCTCGGGGTTGACCATGAGGACGTGGATGTCGTCGCCGGTGATCGCCACCGTCGACGACTTCGATGCGCGCTTGAGCACCGAACCGGGCGGTGGCGGCTGGGCGTCAGGTCCCAGGTCCCCGTCCGACCCGGGTCCACCACCGTCCGGATTGTTTCCGGTGATGTCACTCGTGCAAGCCACCGCCGAGGTCAGGAGCAGCGTCCATATAACCAGTCTCTTCATACGTAACCTCCATGCGACTACCCTGCAGGCAGTCCACAGCAGTCCCCACGCTCGGAATGGGCATCTCGTGCTTCAGCTGAGCGCGCACGCAGAGTTACGTGTACGTGCCCCCGGTCGTGATCGGATCCATTGCGAGGTTCGTGCCGGCTGTCCATGTGGACAGGACGCCACGGGTACACGAGCGCTGTACCTGTGGCGCGATTGCCGCGAAGAGCGGCGCGCTAGTGGATCTTCACGAAGACGGGGTTGGAGTAGAACCAGAGATCGGCGTAGTTCCGGTTGTTGATGGCGTCGAAGCGTGCGTGATGGTCGACGATGTCGATCTTCGCGTCGGCCAGGGGCTCGCCGTTCTCGGTCTCGCCCGGGACGTCGGGGCCGAGGTTGGTGCCGCGCAGACGAAAGTACTGGTCCTTGTCTGCCGTCAGCTCGTAGGTCACGACGTGGAAGCCCGCGGCGTCGGTGACCCAGTCCTTGGCAGTGAACCGGGCGACCACATGCGCGGAGGCATTGGTGGCCAGGTCGTAGGCGGGCGTTCCGGGCTGCGCCTTCGCGCCCACGTCGCCGGCAATCAGATCCACGTGATCGACGACCGGGAGGGCGCCGGGGACATTCCCGGAGCCGACCGAGGTCTCGTAGTTGCTGGGCAGGTCGCTCTTGAAGCGGATCTTGATGGTGACCTTGCTGCCGCGAGCGACGCCCAGCTCACCGCCCATCTCTGCGGGTCCCCCGGCAGGGCCGACGACGGCGAAGTCGAGGGCGCTGACCAGGTCACCCGTGACCGAGAAGGCCTTGCCCGAGCGCAGGCCACGCATGAGGGCTGGCATGCCGTCTCCATCGACCCAGACGTAGTTCTTGGTGTACTCGCCCGGGAAGTAACCACTGCTGTACATGTCCGCGGCGGTCTTGAAGTGAAAGTCGGAGTCGCCGAAGCTCCACATGCGGCGCCCCTCGCCCAGGAGCGCGTCCCACACGCCACCGACCTTCGCGATCACCGAGTCGCAGCCGCCGTAGGTTCGTGACAGCGCGTTGGCCTCGATGTACGGCGAGGCATATCCGCCTCGATCGGGCTCCATCTGGTTGCCCAGCATGCCCTCGATGGCGAAGACGATGCTGGGGGCGAGATCGTTGAGCTCCCTGAAATCGGAGATCTTGTAGCGACCGGGGTTGCGCGACGGATGGGCCACGATGCCGTAGCTGCTGTCGGGATACTGCTGCTTCAGCCATGCAAACGCCTGCAACGCGTCGGCGTGGGTCGAGCTCCAGCGCTGCTTGCCCCAGCTGGCCACGTCGGCGGCGTCGAACATGCTCGCGGCGCGATTGGTGAAGAGGTACTCGAACTGGTTGAGCGCGCGCAGCGCGGGCCCGGCCGCGGGCGCATCGGAGAGGATGCCCACGATGAAGTGCTCGTGGGTCGGCATGTCCCACTCCACCGACGAGAAGATGATCTTGTTCGCGTAGGTCCCCGCCTGCTGGAGTGCGACGATGGCGGGGACCTCGTAGAGCGCGACGCCCTTCGACATCGGAATGGGACCGGTTGGAATGGCAGTGCCCTGCTCGTCCCGGTCGGAGACGCGCAGGTGGTTGGAGAGCGTGATCCAGTCGAGGTGGTTCCTGGCCAGGGCCGCCTCGAGCACGACGCTCAGCGCCGTCTGCGCATCGTTCGACTGGATGGTGTGGACGTGCAGATCCCCCGTGGTCCACCGGCCCGACGGCAAGCCTGCGTCGACGGAAGCATCCGGTGGCACCGGCACCGATGCATCGGACATGCCCACGCCAGCATCGGGCACCTCTTGTGCCTTGCTGGAGCAAGCGATCATCGTGAGGGCGAGAAGGAATGCGTGGACGGGGAGACGGGACTGGATCGACACCCGGAGGTTCTAGCTCATCCAGGGCTGCGGGTGGACCCTGTCGCCAGATTGTCACAACCCATCACTGCCACGGATAGAAGGCGTTCGTGACCGAGGCGAGGCCGGTGCGGGCCAGCTCGGGGTAGTGGCGCAGGAGCAGGCCCTTCATGGACGCCTGCGCGATCCACGCCATGCCTTCGGGCGTGTAGACCTCGGGGCGGAAATCGTCGGTGAAGAAGCGGTCGCCTTGCAGGCGGCGCGACGCCATCAGGGTGAACACCTGGAAGGCGGTCTCGCCGAAGCCGTAGCAGGTCGGCCGCTGCGACTCGGCCAGCGTGCCGACCAGCAGGTCGACGCGCTCGATGGCGCCGGCGTCGTTGCCGTAGACACGCTTGAGCTGCGCGCGCAGGGCGAGGTCATCGGTCAGCGCGTCGATGCTGGCCAGTGGCTTGAGCTGCAGCTGGCGGCGGAACTCGTTGTAGCGAGGCACGCCGCGCTCGCGATCGCGCAGCACGTCGACGGTGCCCATGTCGAGCGTTCCGAGCAGGGGAATGTTCAGGTTCTGCAGCACGTGCGGGTAGTTGTGCAGCACCAGCGCGCCCGGGTGGGTGACGCCGAAGGAGAACAGCAGGTCGCGCATCGAGTAGCGCTCCTCGATGCCGCGCGCGTCGGCGTTGCGAGTCTGCTCGAGCGGCACGATCTCCATGATCCCGCCCGTGTCGGCCGAGTGGATCTCGAGCGCGTCGGGCAGGAGCGGATGCATGCGGTAGACCGAGACGAACTCCTCGGTCAGGGCGAAGGGCACGTCCTTGCCGGTCGCGGCGTTCTGGTGCAGCTCGCGCTTGCCGCCCATGATGCCGTAGATGACGTGCGCGTAGGGCAAGGGCACGAAAGACGGCAGCCTGACCACCTTGGGGCTGAGGTACTTGTTCAGGCCGAACCAGTTGGCGTTCATCGCCACCTCGAGCGACGGGTTGGGCAGGATGGCAGGCGTCCACTCGACGGTGTGGATCTTGGCGATCTCGGCGGCGACGATCAGGCGCGCCTTGTCGAACAGCTGCTGGTCGGTCATGGCCGGGTAGGACGCGTGCAGCATGTCGGCGACCGCGTTGTGCTCGCGCGCGAACAGGTTGTGCATGAGCGCCAGGCCCAGCCACCAGTTGCGCCGGAAGCCGGTGTCCTCGAAGCCGTCGGCGGCCACGGGCAGGAGCCCCGACGCGTCGATGACCAGGTGGCCGCCCTCGAAGCTGCGCAGGCGGCCGGCGGTGGCGACGTCCGAGCCGTACATCTGCGAGCCGTCCCACCAGTGCGTGACCTCGTTGGGGTAGGTCGGGCCGAGGCCGCTCTCCGAGGCGCGCCGCGAGCGATCGGCGGCGGTCCTGGGCACCAGCATGCTCTCGCGCTGGCCGGCCCTGTAGAGCGGGTCATCGGACGCGAGCGGCACCTGCCAGAAATCGAGCCCGCTGTTCTCGTGCGCGAACCAGTCGTGGACCATGAACTGGATCCACGACGCCGCGAACATGTTGAGGAAGGGCACCGGCTTGAACTCGTCGCGCGTGAACAGCAGGCGGCTGACCTCGCGCGGGTTGGGCGACATGAGGTTGGCGTCGGCGTGCGCGGCCGGCAGGCTGGGATCCATGTTGCGGCCGAAGCGCACCCCCGCCCCGCCCATGTAGGTCGCCTTCAGATCGTTGCAGGTGCCGTCGAGCTGGCGCACGGTGGCGGCGTCAGCGGGGCACGCGGGCGCGCTGGGCGTCCAGCCCAGGTAGGTGTCCCACAGGTTGGACTTCTCGAGCAGGCTGCGCATCGTGGCCAGCTTGGCCAGCGACTTGCGCATGTCGCTCTCCTCGTACCAGTTGGTCCACGCATCCTTCGGGCCGTACAGCTTGGACGGGTTGGCCGTGTAGATGAGGATGTTGGTGAACAGGAGCGGCAGATCGATGAGCGTGCTGAAGCGTGGTGGGGGCGATCCGTTGGGCCCACCACAGTAGGCCGCGTCGTAGTTGGTCTCGCCGTCAGCCTGCGCCGCCTGCGCTGGAAGCAGCAGCGCCAGACCCAGCGCGGCCACCAGCCATCGATTTTGCCATCTCGCCATTCAGCCACTCCTCTGGACGTTTGGTTCGTCCTGATTGCGTGGTCCACATTGCTGATCGGCGATGCCATGGTCAATCGGAATGCAGTTCAAGCAGGGCGGAAAGTTATTTATATACGCATGTTTAGGTGTATCTTGTCGCGTCTCAATTGTAGCGCGCGAGGATACAGAACCTGCCCGGCCAAGGATTATCGGCAGTTTGGTGAATGGCCATCTGAATGGCCAGGAGGGCGGACGTTGCACATGTGGTGCGGCGTGCGGCCGTGACCGCGACGAGCTTCACCATGAGCTCTCGATCCTCACCGCGGCGCTCAGCGCCGCCAGTCGGTCGGGAGCGGGCAGCTCGGGGCCAGGCAGGGTGAGCGTGCCCGCGGCGAAGGCCGTGCCGCTGCGCGCACAGGCCCAGAGATCGCCGCCCGCCAGCCGCGCCGCCAGCACGCCCGCGACCATCGCGTCGCCCGCGCCCACGGTGCTGACCACCTCGACCGGTGGCGGCGCCGCGTGCACGGCGCGCTCGCCGTCGACGAAGATGGCGCCCTCGGCGCCCATCGACACCACCACCAGGCCAACGCCGCCGGCGTGCAGCTCGCGCGCCGCCTGCACCACCTCGGCGCGACCGGCGACCGGCCGGCCGAGCAGCTCGGCCAGCTCGTGCTGGTTGGGCTTGACCAGATCGGGGCGCGCCGCCAGCGCGTGGCGCAGCGCTGCGCCGCTCGCGTCCACCGCCACCAGCGCGCCGCGCGCGTGCAGGCGCGTGGTCAGCTCGGCGTAGATCGACTCGGACACACCCTGGGGCAGGCTGCCCGCCAGCACGAACCAGCGGTTGTCGCCCGCCAGCTCGTCGACGATCTCGAGCAAGCACGCGCGATCGCTCTCGGGAATGGCCAGCCCGGGCAGGTTCAGGTCGGTGACCTCGAGCCCCGGCCGGCGTCCGATCTTGACGTCAACACGGTGGGC
>OBEQ011225363.1_pt1 | contig 16174 bp, 14 predicted proteins | sample 1670901 | NCBI WGS metagenome assembly OBEQ01 (sample SAMEA104232315, study PRJEB22302) | groundwater metagenome | biome: forest; feature: aquifer; material: groundwater | place: USA | collected 2011-08-07 | depth 5.4 m
AGACAAAAATGAAAAAATTCTCGATGTCGGTTGCGGAACCGGAAAAAATTTAGAAGAGTTTTCAAAATATGGAAAAGTTTGGGGGCTGGATAATTCACCTGAAGCTATAGCTTTTTGCAAAAAAAGAGGATTTAAAAATTTAAATCTGGGTAATATAGAAAAAATGCCCTACAAAAAGGAATTCTTTGACGTCGTATCTGCCCTTGATGTTTTGGAACATGTTGATGACTTGAGAGCATTAAAAGAAATCAGAAGAATTCTAAAAAAGGAAGGTATTTTAATTATAACTGTACCGGCTTTTGACTGGCTTTGGAGCAAATGGGATGAAGTTTTATTTCATAAAAGAAGATATACTGAAAAATCGTTAAGCATGGCTCTGAAAAAAAGTGGATTTCGGATTATAAATATTTCCTATGTTTACTTTTTTTTGGTATTACCTGCTTTAATTATAAGGGCCATTAAAAAAATTCTTTATAAAGATTATTACCCCTCTGATTTTGAGCTATCTAACAAAATATTAAATCATATCCTGCTTACTCTTGCCAGAATAGAGAGAATACTTATGATAAATTTTAAAATCCCTTTTGGAACATCTATAATAGCTGTCTTAAAAAAACAATGAAAAAAAATACCGGGCCATATCTTTCCCTTGTAATTCCTGTCTACAATGAAGAAAAGAGAATAAAGAATTTGTATGAAATACAAGACTATTTAAAAAAGCAAAAATATAAATGGGAAATAATTATTGTTGATGACGGTAGTACAGACAAAACAAATACAATTTTAAAATCCTTAAAAAGTAAATTGAAATTTAAACTTATTTCTTATTTCCCAAATTCAGGAAAAGGGCAGGCTATTAAAGTAGGTATGCTTTCCGCAAAAGGAAAATATAGATTATTTTTAGATATAGATCTTTCAACTCCTATTTATGAATTAGAAAAATTTTTACCCTTTCTTAAAAAATTTGATATTGTGATCGGCTCCAGGAAAATGAAATCAGCAAATGTAATTATCCGCCAGCCCTTTTTCCGTGAAACTTTAGGTAAGATATTCACCCTAATATCCAAGAATATCCTGCAGATGAATATCTCAGATTTTACTTGTGGATTTAAGTGTTTCTCCCGAGAATCAGCAGAGCAAATCTTTACAAAACAAACAATAAACAGATGGGGGTTTGACCCCGAAATTCTCTATATAGGAAAAATTATGAAAAAAACAATTAAGGAAGTTCCTGTTGAATGGAAAAATGATCCCCGTACAAAAGTAAATTTCCCATCCGATATTATAAACTCACTTACAGAGCTTATCAGGATAAAATTAAATTCTGCCAGGGGATTATATTTATAAGTTTATGGTTTTCTGGCCTTAATAAATACATTTACACCTGTCCCCTGTGGAAATATCTCATTTAATTGATCAATCAAATTCACAAATTTAAAAGCTAAATTAATAATCAGGGGCTTTTTAGTATTCTTAAACTTAGATAAATTATCTGCTATCTTAGGGGAAATTTTTACATCATAAAGTAGTCTGGCGATTAAATTAATTAAGTAATGATTGAATGGTAAACACCAAAAAGTTAACTCCTTAGAATCTTCAATTTCAAATCCTGCATTCTTAAATTTTATTTCCAGATCTTTTTTGCCGTAGAGCCTCATATGATTGTTCCAAATTCCTGAGAAAAAGCCTTTTTGAATATGAGCATTAAAAAGATGCTGCAGAGTCCAATTAATAGGATCCCAAAAAAAAGGATAGTTTATAGAGGGGGTTGATATAACAAACAAACCATTTGGTTTTAATATTTTATAAATTTCCGAAAGTGCTTTTTCATCATCCTCTATATGCTCTAATACTTCAGAGGCAACAATTTTATCAAAACTATTTTCCCTAAAAGGAAGTATGCGTGAATCACCAAGGATAAACTTAATATTTCTTTCCTTTAAAGACTCCTTTGCCTCATCTAAAGCTTTTTTATCGTTATCAAAACCAACTAAATCTAACTTGACTGACAAACTGGAGAGTAAGAATAAATAGTATCCTGTTCCGCAGCCTAAATCCATTATTTTTTCACCATTAATTGGATCTAAAGCCTCAATTATTTCTTTAGCTCTTCTTTTTAATGCCATATCTCCAACATTATCTAAGAGTTTGGATAATTGTTTCAGCATTTTTATCTGAGTACCTCCCCTCGGCAAATTTTCTGGTATTCTTAGAAAGAGAGTCAAGCTTTGTAGGGTTTTTATAAAAACCCTCAACTGAATTTTTAATATTTTGAGGACTAATGTTAATAAGTAAGCCTACACTTTCGTCCATAACCTCTGGAATAGATCCTTTACTGGAAGCAACTACAGGCGTTCCACAAGCTAAAGACTCCATAATAACCCTACCAAATCCTTCCTCAGATGTGGAAGGAACAATAGTCAAATCCACACTTGAGTAAAGGCTAGCTAAATCTTCCTGATTAATCCGTCCTAAGAAGTGAATCCTGGAATTAATTGCAGCTTCTTTTTTAATTAATTTCTCCAGCGGACCTGTACCGGCAAAAATCAAGCCGATATTTTTATTCCATTTTTTTGTGGATTCCAAAAGTACTTCAATTCCTTTTTCAGAAACTAATCTTCCTACGAATAAAACACTAAATTTTTCTTTAACTCTAGATTTTGCATTATTTACTTTTTTAAATTTATTTAAATCTATCCAATAAGTAAACTGCTTAATTTTAGTCTTATTGATACCGAGGCTTAAAATTTCCTGGCAGGACTTATTTGATAAACAAAGTATTGAATCTGCTTCACCAAATATAAATTTTGCGAAGCTTAAGTAAAGTCCCGATTTAGGAAATGAATAAAGACTATGGGTAGAAATAATAACTTTTTTGCCAAATATTTTTCCCCAGAGAACTCCGACAAATCCAGCCACCAAACCATGGGCATGAATAATATTCGGATTTTCAGAAAATAATATAACCGGAGTAAAAATAAATAAACCCGGAAGTAAATATAAAAATTCCAGTTTAGGATAGGGGATAAATTTATAAAACAATCCGGAGATCCAGGGGATCCTAAAGATTTTTAAATTTTCACTTTTTTCAAAAACTTTCCAGGAAATTTTAGCAGATAATGGTTGGTAGCATAAAATAACTACCTGCCAGTTCTTTTTTAAATAGGTAACTAAATCCCAAAGATGAGTTTCAACTCCTCCGACATTTGGCGGAAAGTGTACAGATAATTCTAAAACTTTCACCTTTTAATCCTTCCCGCTAAATACCCTAATCCTCCTCCGATCATCTCAAGTGAGAGCATATAAATCATAGCTAATGAAAGAATTGGATGTTTAATTAATTTTAGCCAATTTGTATAAAATAAAGGCCTTAAAAAATATATCGTCTTCGGACTAAAAACCCCTATTTTATGTTTTACTAAATATTTATGGGCACCAGTTCCATAATAAAATTTCTTTTTAAATAAAGTTAATGGAGAAATATTTCTCTCGTGGTGATAAATAATTTGTGATGATCTGCCTATTTTAAATCCCGCTTCCCTAACCCTGTCAGGTAAATCCCAATCCTCAGGACCGGTAATTGTTTCATCATAACCTCCGACTTTAAAAAATACTCTGCTTGAAAAAAATCTGGCTGCATCTGTAATTGCATCCCCTTTTTCATTATAAAATGATCTCTCAAATGCTTTTACTTTTCCCCAAAAATTAGTCCATTTTGACTGCTCAGGTATAACTACCCCTTCCACTTTTTCATCCTCCACAACGTCAACACAGTCTTCTACAACTCTGGGCGTTAATTCCATATCTGCATCAAGAAAAAATAAATAGTCCCCTTTTGCCCTTTTTGCCCCAAAATTTCTCTGAGCCGATCTTTCAGGACCATATTGATAAATAAGAATTTTAAATCTTTTGGCTATTTCCAGAGTTTTATCTGTAGAATAATTATCTACTAAAATTATTTCTTTATTTGTGTGGGTTTGGGTTTTTACACTTTCTATTAATCTGCCCAGGGATTTTTGCTCATTTTTTGTAGTAATGATTATAGATACAAGCGGCCTCATAAGCTAATATGATACTATAAGAATCACGAAAATAATAATGAAACAGCAAATACCTAAATTTAAAATAACTGAGTTTCATAAAAAACAAACTAAATATTGTATTTGTATTCCTGTTTTAAACGAGGGAGAGAAAATAAAAAAGGAGTTAGAAAGACTCTTAAGCTTTTCTAAACTGGCGGATATTATTATTGCAGATTGGGGCTCAACAGATGGTTCAACAAATCCTGAATTTTTAAAGGAAATGAATGTTAGAGCTCTTCTTACTCTTAAAGATACAGGTAGACAGGGAACCCAACTTAGAATGGGTTTTTCTTATAGCTTAAAACAAGGTTACGCGGGAATTATTCAAATTGATGGAAATAATAAAGATGGGGTAGAGGCAATACCAAATTTTATTAAAGCTTTAGATGAAGGATACGATTATATACAGGGCTCCAGATTTGTAAAAGGAGGCAGGGCTATTAACACCCCCCCAATGAGATTTTTTGCAGTCAGATTTCTAGCTGCTCCAATTTTATCAATGGGGGCAGGTTATTGGTATACAGATGTAACTAATGGTTTTAGAGGTTACAGTAAAGAATATTTAACTCACCCTAAAGTCCAACCTTTCAGAGATATATTTATAGCATATGAGCTTAATATGTATTTAACAGTCCGGGCAAATCAGCTGGGACTTAAAACAAAAGAGATTCCTGTTGAAAGGAAATATTCACTGGGAAAAGTACATACTAAAATAAGTTTATTTAGCGGAAATTTAAACTTTTTACTTTCCCAACTCAAAGCAGCATTGGGTTTTTACAATCCCAAAAATTAAGCTAAACCCTTTTTTTCAAGCTCTTTTTGAGCCTCAAGAAACTTATCTTCTGCTTTTTCTCCTTCACTCCATTCAATTAATTCTTTAAGTCCCTGCTCCAAAGAAACTTTTAGCTCCCATCCCAGGAGTTTTTTAGCTTTTGTTATATCTGCAAAGCAATGTCTGATATCATTTTTTCTGAATTCTTTATTAACTCTTATTAAATCATTTTTATCTAAAAGCTTGGATAAAGTCTCTCCAATTTCAAGGATCGTGGTACCTTTTCCTGATCCTATATTAAACATCTGATAATTTGCCTCATCCTTTTCTAATGCCAATATGAAAACCCGGGCAACATCATGAACAGATACAAAATCCCTTGTCTGTAAACCATCCTCAAAAATAACTGCTTCCTGATTATTTTTTAACCTGCTTATAAAAATTGCTGTAACTCCTGTATATGGATTAGACAAACTTTGTCTTGGGCCGTATACATTAAAACCTCTCAAAACAACAGTTGGAATATTGTAGAGTTTTCCAATCAAGAGAGCCATATCCTGCTGGGCTTTTTTGGAAAATCCATAAATACTGTTTGGAAAATCCAAAGCAGTTTCATCTGTTGCCACTGGATTTACTTTTTCTCCGCATTTCGGACAATATAGACTCCAATCCCCTGTTTGTAGCTGTTTTTCTTCTCTTAAAGGCGGCCTGACAATACCATCATTACTACAAATATAGTTTCCCTCACCATAACCTGTCATAGAAGAAATGGCAATTAATTTTTTGACCTGATTTTCTTTATTAACTAAAATATCCAAAAGATTTGCCGTACCTAAAACATTAGATTCAACATATTTTTTTATTTCATAATTTGATTGTCCAACTCCTACTGCAGATGCTAGATGAAAAACTGCATCTATCCCTCTCAAAGCTTCTTTTAAATCATCATAATTTCTAACATCTCCTTTTATAAATTCAGCTTTCGAGTTTAAATATTTTGGTTTTTTCCCATGATGAACTTGTGGTTCTAAATTATCCAAAATTCTAACATGATATCCACTTTTTATGAGTTCATCAACCAAAAAAGAGCCGATAAATCCAGCTCCTCCTGTTACTAAAATTTTCTGATATTTTTTCATTTTTTATACTTAAGAGCATACATGCAGAGCTCTTCCAAAATTTGATCTGAGGTATAGGTATATTCCCATTTAGGATAATCCTTCCTGAATTTGGAAATATCTGAAATATACCAAATATGATCTCCTATTCTATTTTGGGAATTATATTTAATTTTTGCTTTTTTGCCAGTTATTTTCTCAATTTTTTCAATCGCCTCTATTACAGAAATATTAGAATGCCTTGATCCTCCTAGGTTATAAGCCTCACCGAATTTAGGATTAAGGTAAAAATGATAAAAAGCATTTACTACATCAAATGAGTGAATATTATCCCTAACTTGTTTTCCTTTATATCCGAATATTGTATATTCCTGCCCGTTTACAATAGATGAAACCAGATATGCTAAAAACCCATGCAACTGTGCCCCGGAGTGTGCAGGCCCTGTTAAACAACCTCCTCGAAATACTCCAGTTTTTAAGTTAAAATATCTGCCATATTCCTGAACCATTAAATCAGCCGCTGTTTTAGACACCCCGAAAATTGAATGAGTATTATTATCTAAGCTCATATTTTCATCTATACCATTATAATATTTATGATTTTTAGGCAATTCCCAGCGTGTTTTTAACTCCTCGACTGGAAGTTTATTCGGATTATCCCCGTAAACTTTATTTGTTGATGTAAAAATAAATGTAGCATTTGGAGCATGCTTTCTAAAAGCTTCCAGAAGTATTAGAGTACCCAGAGCATTAATCGTAAAATCAGTTAATGGCTCTTTTGCTGCCCAGTCATGGGAAGGTTGTGCTGCAGTATGAATGATTAAATCAATTCTATTATTTTTGAAAACATCTTCTATTTCCTTTTCATCCCTTATATCTATATCCAGATGAATATAATCTTTAATCTCCTTTTTGAGTTTATTTTTATTCCATAAAGTAGAGGCAGCCGGGCCAAAAAAATATTTTCTTAAATCTTTATCTATTCCAATAACTTTGAATCCCTTTTTACTAAAAAATCTAACTGCCTCTGAACCAATTAACCCTGCTGATCCGGTTACTAAAACAACTTTTTTCATAATTTTAAGACTATATCATCCCCTTTATTTTTGATCAACCATAGACAATTTTTTAATTAATTTCAAGCTGTTTTGAACAGACTTTTTCCAGCTAAAACCTTCAGCCCATTTTCTGCTGTTGACCTGAAAGGCTTGATATTTTTTATTATCCTTCATTAAAAACAGGATATCTTTTGCACAGGAGTTAGGATCAGGATTACATAAAATCCCGGTTTTACCATCTACAATTGAATCTCTAAGCCCAGGAACATTATATCCCACTGTTGGTGTTCCCATCCAAGCTGCCTCAATTACAACCAAACCCCAGCCTTCCCTTGTTGAAGTGTTTATTAATAAATGAGCTCTTGATAATAACTCAAACTTTTTTTCCTCGGTAACGAAATCATAAAACGTAACCCTATCATTAATCTCTAATTTTTCAGCCAACAGTTTCAATTTTTTAAGATATTCTTTATCGGATTTTCCTACTACCCAAAGCTTACTATTTTTATTTTTTGTATATACACATGCAAAGGCAGCCAAAGCGTCTTCTATTCCTTTATCTTTACTGAGAGCTCCTAAAAATATTAGGGTAAGTTCTTTTTCTTTATCAAATTCTTTAAGATTTTTCGGGATAGTTACACCATTGTGAACTACGGTTATTTCACTTTTAGGAATTCCCCAGGCAATTAGATCTTTTTTTGTAGAATCAGAAACAGTCATAAAAGGAACTTTTTTGTAAAACTTAAATATTAGGGGTTCAAATAAAGTTCCTATAACAGCCGGAAAAATATTATACGGCTTAGGCCAGGGATTTAGCATCCAAACTTCTTTTGCAACTTCATGAATAAAACCCATTTTTTTAACTCTTACATAAAAAGGGGTAAAAAAAGGAATCCCGTGAAATTCATCTATCACCAAATCAAACTTTTCGTGATTCTTAAACAAATACCAGACAAATGCTTCCAATTGTACCCCAAACATTTGCCTACCATATCTTTTTATCTCTACCCCATCACTTATTTCTTCTTTTTTTGCATTAGGAAAATAGGATGTAAATAAAGTTACCCTATGGCCCATTTTTACCCAACCACGGGCGTGTTCAAAGGTCGAAACTTCGGCTCCCCCTGCATTTGGATGCTTCACCCCTCTCCAAGAAAGTACTAATATGTTCATATTTAAACAACATTCACTCTGAAATTTAATTCTGGATCAAATTTCCACTTTCTTTTATTTTTATCTGAATAATATCCTAACAGCTTAAGTCTGTAAAAAATCGCCAGAGTATCCCAGAGCATTCTAAAGACTGTTCTTATAAATCTTTGGCTTGTAATCGTTGATGTTCCTCCAAAGCTTAAAGTAACATCAATTGGTGCCTCATATATCCTTTTATAACCCAAATAATTGGCAACTGCCAAAATCTCAACATCAAAGGCAAATGTTTTTACAAGTAATCTGGGTAATACCTTTTCCAAAACTCCTCTTTTGAAAAATTTCATTCCAACTTGGGTATCTCTAATCCTTAACCCAAAAAGGGTTAATACTAATACTTGATACCCCATTGAAAGTATTTTCCTCTGCCAAGGATAATCCACTTTGGATACAGGGTGTCTTTTTGAACCAACAATTATATCTGCATCATACCATTCAAAATGCTCCAGTAGCATTGCTAAACCGTTTGGATTAATATCCATTCCTGAATCTAAAAACCCTACAATATCCCCATGGCTTTGCCCCATGCCGAATCTGACAGCATAACCTTTACCCTTATTTGTTTCATAACCAATTACTTTAACATTAGGATACTTACTGGCAAATCTGCTGGCATTTTCAAAGGTGTTATCAACCTTTCCGTCTATAACACAAATTAGCTCACTTGGATATCTTAGCTTCTGTAATACTTCATATATTCTTTTTAAATCCTTCTCAATTGTTTTTTCCTGCTTAAATGAGGGGACTATTATTGAAATTAAACCTATTTCCATAGGTAGAGTATATAAGGAGAACAACCAGTAGTAAAGCGGTTATTATAATTGAGATGAGAACTATTATAAATAACGTTTGATGGTATAACCAAATCATAATAATCTGAGCAATAGCAGCAATCAGAGGAAATATAACAACTTTTGTTTTACCTAAAGATAGATTGAAATTTATTAATAAACTTGAAAGCGTAAAAAAACTTATGAATAAACCAAACCATCCAAGAAGATAAGCAGCTTGGATGTAAGAAGAACCACCCAATAAACTTATTAGTTGTTGTGGAATTAACCAGTATATAAAAAGAAGACCTCCTGCAAAAAGCGCTGTTAATAAAAAGCTATACATAAAAATCTTTCTATAATTTGCCCCCTCTGATAATCTCTTAGAGACCAAAGGAAACATAACCGCACTAATAGGTCCTGTTGCAAAAAAAATAATTTTTCCTAGAGTTGATATAGAAGCATACAAACCCGCTTCATACGAAGAGAAAAAATGTTTGACTAAAATTAAATCTGAAGAATATAAAGATGTAGTCGAAACAGCTTGTATGATAACCGGTATGGTGAATAAAATCATTGGTTTTAGATCCGGATTATATTGTTTAGATTTTTTGTATTTGATAAATAAGGTTGTTAGAAACCAACCTATGATAATAGATAATACGAATCCAACTATGGCTCCACTTACTCCAAATCCTACATAGACCAAAATAATGCCTAAAAAAAGCTTTGATGAATTTTCTACCAGTACACTTAGCACCATTTCCTTAAACTTTAAGAGTCCCTGCAAAATAGCTCTGTTTAAAACCGATGGCAATGAGAATAAAAAAGAAATAGCTATAAATACCAGATATACATTTTTACTTATATGTAAAAAGGAGTTAATAAAGGGAGATATTAAAAGAACCATAAGAAAAATTAAAATCGATACTTTCAAAGTTTTATTCTTAAGATAACCGACTAAAGAACTAACTTCTCCCTCGTCTTTTGCAGAGGAAACATACTTTATAACAACTAAACTTACGCTACTGGGTATAACTCCTATCAACCCAATAATCGATATTAAAGAAGCAAGCTCACCGTAACCATTAGGCCCCAACAATCTGATCATTACCAAATGATAAAGATAATTTAAAAAATTTGTGCTGTTACTTCCCAGTATCATCGTGGCACTACCGGAAAATAACGGGTTTAAGATAATTTTATAAGCAAAGCTTGAAAGGAAACTTTCAAGATGAGCTTTCAAGATTTTCTTATTAAGAGCTTTTTTCATGCTACCCAGTATCCTCTCAGGAAAAGACTTGTTTCAATAATAAGCAGTATTATAAATATGAGGAGTAGCAAATATCTTAATCTTTTAATTTTTTCTGTCATTAATGCTAACACAAGAAAACTTGGAAAAAGGACGATTACATACCTTGGAGTAGATGAAAAACTACCTTGTATTGTTGGTATTAAAAATCCTAATAACGCATAAAAAAGGTATGAAATTCTTACTTTTTTAAAAAAACCTACTAAAGGTAGTACAAAAAATAAAATTCCTGATGCAAACTCAAGTATTATTGTTTGATAGAAGGGATTTGATCCATCAAAAGTTAAAAGAATTTTTATATATCTAAAATAAACCTGCGGTAAAAAAATAAAACCCTGTTGATGTTGAGCACCAATGATTGTTTGCAGATGATAAAAGGCAAAAGCATCCCCAACACTCATATACTGATAGATCATATAAAAAATAAGCCCAAAAGGTATCAAAAAAACCCAGAAAAATTTCCGCCAATTTTCTTTTATAACAAAGGCCTCAATTAATAAAGCCGGAAGAAGTAATATACCAAAAGCCCTAGTGGCAGATGCAGCTGCCCCGAATAAAGAAGCTTGTAGCCAATGTCCCTGCCTTGCCTTTAGAAAAGTTAAGACAGATAAAAGAAAGAATAAAGACTCATTATAAAGTGATCCGAAAAAGAAAGATGTAGGGAAAAAAATTAAAAAAAGAATTGTCAAAAATGCAATTTTTTTCTGATAATCAATTTTTATTAGTTTAAATAAATAAACCAAACCAATTAGAAAAGATGCATTAGAAATAATCAGCCCTATGATTGTATGCGATATTATAGAGGTTAAAACAGTTTGGGAGAATGGCTTGGCAAATACTGAAATAAGTAACGGGAAGATAGGGAAAAAAGCCTGCTCTAAGCTTTTATATCCGTATAAGGATAAAGACAGATAATGTTCTCCGTCAAAATTAGCCCAGGAAAATAAATAGGGGGAAACTTTGAAGACAATTGGCCCTCCACCTAAAAATCTATCTGTAAAAGCAAGGGGAATAAAATTAATTGAAAGAAATAAAGTCAGTAAAAGAATAACTTTCCAGGAGGTAAATATTAAAACAATCTTTAAAATATCACTGTTTAATTTTATCAATTTATTCATTTTGAATTAATTTGGAGTATATTTGTTTTGTATCATCAGCTACTTTTTTCCATGAAAACTTTTCTGCTCTTTTAAGACCCAGGTTGGATAATTTTTGCTGTAGAGATTTATTCTGAAGTACATCTACTAAAACTGATATAAATTGATTCTCTTTTTCAGGGTCAAAATAGACTGCCGCATCTCCACCTATCTCGGGTAAACTTCCCCTATTAGATGAGATAACCGGAGTTCCGGATGAAAAAGCTTCTAATAAGGGCAATCCGAATCCTTCATAAATGGAAGGTTGAATATAAACTGATGCTAAATTATAAAAACAAACCAGATCATCAATATTTATGTCTCCCGTTCTTATAACTTTCTCTTCCAAGTTTAAATCTTTTATTAATCTATTAACTTCTTTTAAGCTTTTAAGTTCAGGGTGATCAATATTTTCAACCTTTTTTAGGAAAACTCCTCCTACTAATACTAATCTTGTGTCTTTAAAACCTTCAATTTTTGAAAACTTACTAAATGATGTGATCAAAAAGGGTAAATTTTTAACCCAATTGGCATCCCCCACATATAATAAAAATCTATCCGGTAAATTGTACTTTCTTTTAATCCTGATTAAATCAGTATCATTTTGAGGCTTAAATCTTTCGTTGGCAGCTAAATATACAACCGAGATTTTATTTTCAGGCACCTTTAAATATTTTGAAATATCCTTTTTTGAGGCATAAGAGTCTGTAATAATATGACTGCACCCTCTTAAGGCCAGTTTTTGAAGAATCAAGTTGTATTTTCCCCGGAATCCAATAGGATAATATTCCGGAAAAAGTAAAGGAATTACATCATGAATGGTAACAACAATTTTAAACTTGCTTCTTATTGGAAGCGAGTGAAAGAAAAAATCAAACCAAGGATAATGAACAATATCTGCATCTTTAACTTCTGAAATATTTATAAACTCCTGTAAATCAATCCGTGAATCTTTTTTTAAATTTTCAACCAAGTTACTGGTATAGAAACCTATACCTCTATCCTTGTGAGCTGATTTTAATGGATATATATTAATTGCGATCTTCATTTATTAATAGTTTAAAATATGCAACCGGAAATCTCAGTGAAGAAAATAAAGCAAAGACAAATCCGGCAAAACCGTCTACGTATCCTTTGTGTCTAAGATAAGCTTTTAAAAACCAACCTGTTGGTTTTATTAAAACAAATATAATGAATGAAACTGGATTAAGGCTTACGTTATTTTCTTTTAGTTGATGTGAGAATAAATCAGTATATCTGTTAAATCTTAGAAAATAACTGGAAAAAGTTTTGTCTCTTAAATGAAGTAAATCATTTTTTAAATATCTAACTTTACCTTTTACTTCTGCCTGTTCGTGCACATCTTTTGAAGGCGATGTGCCGTAGCCCTTATTAGAAAGTCTTAAAATATTGTGCGGGTTTTGGCCTCCTTTTTTTAAAAATCTTCCCAGAAAGAAATTCCTCCTTGGAATCCAATATCCTGCTGTATCGGAATCTTTTGAAATAACCTGTTCTATTTCATCAGAAAGCTCCCTAGAAACTACTTCATCTGCATCCAGTTGAAGTATCCAATCACCGCCACAGGCATCTATGGCTTTATTTTTGTTTATATGGAAATTTGGCAGGTTACTGGTTTTAATAATATTTGCTTTGAAATCCATTGCTATATCTAAAGTTTTATCTTTAGATCCCCCATCAACAATTACAATCTCCCATGCTATGTATTTAACAGACTCTAAACATTGCCTTAAGTTTTCTTCTTCATTAAAAACAGCTAAACAAATAGATAATTTTTTCATTTTGTTGTAATGATATAAAATGCCACCGTTTCATTAGGATAATTGATTATCTGCTTTATATCAAATGAACTCTTATACCTTAATCCATCATATTCACTTGGAGTAACTACGTAGATAGTCTCTTTTTCCGGTTTACTGTCCCTTAAATCTGCCCCAACAAAATAATATCTGCTGAAGTTTCTTACATTGTTATAACTTTTACTTAAAGAGTTATTGTATATTACTGAATTTAAATACTCCGGAAGCGGTGTTTTAAGATAATAAAGAAAGAAAATATAAGGTTGAGCTCGCTCATCAGTCATAACAATACTACTAAATTCACTGTGAGAAGCTGAATATTCAACGATTTGTTTCATTCCGTATTGCCAGTCAATTGCATATCTTTTTGCAAATTCTCCGTAGTAATAATTTAAATAATGGAAAAGTGAAACTATCAAAACAGTTGAAAGAATTACTCCGGAGATTATTTTCCAGGATAATTTATTTTTAAAATTAATAATTGAGTAAAAACCCAGTGCTGAAATTAAATGCCAGCTTCCCATCATAAACATTGCTCTGGCAGCATGCGGAGCTTCCGAGGTAAGCGTAGATGGCAAAGGAGCAATCAGGGCCCAAGTTAAAACAATAAATCCTTCTTTCGATCTTTTACGTATCAAATAAACTAAACCAGTTATTAAAAAAAGAGCGTCAATTAAATAAAATTCTCCTAAATTAGAAGAGAGTCTCGAATTTTTATCACCCTTTAAGAAAAGAAAATCCGGGATAAAATGCCAACTGTATTGTGTTAAAACTAAATTAAATCTCCCCAGAGATTCATTATTAGTAAGTTTAAAAAGCTGAGTTTTTTTAATTTCTCTAATATCTAAACCTGTCTGATTAATTCTGGCAATTCCCAGAAGTTGAGAATTTAAAATAACAAATATTAAAAAGATTAGGCCAATAAACAGGGAAATAAAAAAGCTGATTTTATCCTTTAAGAGTTGTTTCTTATATAAAATTAAAAGCAATATTGTAATAGCCGGGACTACTATTTTGGAAGAATGATACGTTATAAAACAAACTGCAAAACTTAAAACGGAAAAAGGTAAAAGTCTGTTTTTTTTCATAATAGATAAATAAAATAGTAAAAGTCCTGCTAAGAACCAAAATAGTGCAAAATTAGCCTCATGATTAAAGCGCGAAAAATGAATATTGTAAGGGGAGATTGCAAGAAAAAAGGCAGCTGTCAGAGCTATTACATTTTTTTTGAATAGCATTTTTGTAAGGGAAAAAAGCAAAAAGACATTCAATACTCCAAATACAGCTGCCGGCAGTCTGACAGACGTGTCGTTTGAACCAAATAACTTAGTAAAAAAAGCTGTTGTGTAAATATGTATAGGGTGCTTATCATCACCAAATGAGCGGAAAAAAATCGGAAAAGCCTTACCATACTCATCCCGGCCATAAGTTGCAATACTGTAAGCATTGTACCCCACTGCGGCCTCGTCCCATGTTAAAGACAAGGGGACTATGCCAATTTTATAAAAACGTAATGTTGAGGCGAGAATAAGAATTAAAAAAAGTATGAGATAAACTCTTTTCATATTTTGTAAATCCAAAAAGCTGTCTCTCCGTTTAGAAATTTGATAGTATCAAAAGGATTGACATCCATTAATTTTTCTTTTTGTGAGGCAAAAATCAAACTATTTTTTGTATCTTTAGTAACTAATTTATTAATTTTTCCAAATTCAAATTTATCAAAACTTGAAACAGTGGAAAAACTCCACTGATCAACACTATTTCTAACTACATTTTTTTGAAATTTATTCGGATCATATTTTAAATAAAATAAGGCAAAAATATAGGGTTGTGCATATTCATCAGAAATTATTACACGATCATACTTTGAAAATTCATTTCCAAACTTAGAATAAATCATCTTATATCCATACTGCCAATCAGCTGAAGATTTAGTTGGATAAGCAGTATTGAAATTAATAGAATAGTTTACGAAGAAAAAAATGGAAATTAATACTATTAAAATTTCCACAAAACTTTTATTAAAATATTTTCTGATAAAAACTACCCCGTAAGCTGAAATCATAGAGAGAAAAGGAACTATTGCTATTGATCTTAAGGCATGAGGAGATTCTTTAGTTATTGCTGCTGGAATAGGACTGATTAGTAAAATAAATATTGTTAAATAATTTATTTTTGATTTTCTGTTTATCATATAAATGAGCCCCAGGGGTAATAAAAATAAATCAGTAAGATAAAGTTGGCCAAAACCTCCTTGTTGACTTCTTAAATTTATATCACCTGATAGGAATAAAAATCCTGGGTTAAAGTGAGAAATATAGTTTTTAAAAAAAGTACTATTGGTAGCAGCAACTACCTGAAGACGGGAAACTCCATTATCATATTTATAAAGTCTATATATTGGTATTATGCTCAAAATTAAAATCACTAAGGATAAAATTATTGGTACAATTTTTGCTTTCTTTAAATTATTTAGTTCAAGAATAACTAGTATGAGTATAGTTAGCGGAATAATTATTCTAAAACTGTTATAGCTATATGCACTTAATATAAAACTAACTATAGAGAAAAATATATACCAGCTTTTTTTATTAAATAAAAATAAATAAATACCAGCTAAATAAAATGCCAACCCTGCTGTTGCCTCATAACCTGTTCTTGAGAAGATAAAAAACCAGGGTGAAATACTTAAGAAAAAAGCACTGAGTAATGCTACTTTATCATTTCCAGATAATCTTTTTGCGAGAAGAAAAGTTAATAAAACTACCCCTAGAGAAAATAAAACTGCAGGAAATCTTACTGTTATTTCATTTAAACCAAACAATTTTACAAAAGGCACAACTGAATAAATATACACAGGTAATTTAAACTCACCAAAAGCTCTAAAGTGAATCGGTAAA
>OBEQ012037561.1_pt1 | contig 16172 bp, 26 predicted proteins | sample 1670901 | NCBI WGS metagenome assembly OBEQ01 (sample SAMEA104232315, study PRJEB22302) | groundwater metagenome | biome: forest; feature: aquifer; material: groundwater | place: USA | collected 2011-08-07 | depth 5.4 m
ATGCGTTAAATATTAAAAATTAATTTTAAAAACATGTCAGAACAAACAGAACCAAAAATTGAACAACACGTAATTGGAGATGTCTATGCTAAATATAAGAGAATTGGTGAATTGTTAAAAAAAGCAGAAATTATTCCAGACAGTCACTGGAGAGATGTTGATGAAGTTGTAGATGCCTTAGAAACAGTTGAGAATTATTTAGAGGGAAATATTGGGTCAGGAGATTTTTAAGTTATAATCTTGCTTCTCGCCTTAGTTCGCATAGAATTCACCAGGACGAGAGAATAAGGTAGTAATCGACAAAATTGTTTAAGTGAGGTATTGTATTATTTAATCACCATGTCAGACCTTACAAAGGAATATTTTGATAAACAATTAGGGACATTAGCAACAAAAGAAGACATAAAAAATGTCAAGGTTGAGTTAGAAACCAAAATAGAAAGTGAAATTGCTGAATTAGCTCGTATGACCACTAACGGTCTTGATGAGATAAAAAGGGAACTTGATGTCAGAAAAGAAGTTGCAAGCTTAGACCGAAGAACATTTCGCATAGAACAGGCGTTAAATATTAAAAATTAATTTTAAAAACATGTCAGAACAAACAGAACCAAAAATTGAATCGGAAGTAGCTCGACAAAAATTAGATGAGATTCAAAATATGATGCTGAAATCTCAATCTAGGATTTATGAAATACGCGCATTGGTTGAGGGAGTTGAAGACGGCGGTAAATTGTTGGGCGAAATTGATAGTGCCATTACTGGCATTAAGACAAGCGTTGATCAACTCAGGGAAAAAATTTCTTAATTATAACTTTACTTCTCGCCTGAAGCAATTCGGACGAGAGAATAAGGTAGTAATACAGAGAGCCCCGACGTTACAGTCGGGGAGCCGACACTAACTCCGACGATTCTGTCGGAGCAGGTCGTCGGCTTAGAATTTATCCCCCAATTGGGTTTTTAAAAATTCACTATTGGTATTAATGCCTTTATTAAAATAGTAGATGGTTACAAAATCCATCAAAATTAAGTAAGTTAAATAAATTTAGCAGGACATATGCGCCCAGCTGAATCTGGGCTTTTATTATGGCATTTATTCTTGGTAAAAAAGTAGGAATGACGCAGGTTTTTGAGGAAGACGGAAAAGTCGTCCCTGTTACCGTTGTTGAAGTCGGACCGAATGTTGTTGTTCAGGTAAGAACCAAAGATAAAGACGGCTATGAAGCGGTTCAGGTTGGAACAGGAACTAGAAAAGCCAAAAATATTAATAAACCGCAAAAAGGACATTTTAAAGAACTTGGTAATTTTAAACATTTGAAAGAAGTCAGGGATAAAGAATCCAGACACATAGCGGTCGGAGAAACGACAGAAGCCCTGACTTTAAAAGTAGGAGACAAGTTTGATGCTTCTGTTTTTGCTGTCGGAGACAAAGTAAGAGTTACGGGCATATCAAAAGGCAAAGGATTTGCCGGAGTTATGAAAAGACATGGTTTCCATGGTATGCCTCACAGCCATGGTCATCATCACGTTGCAAGACACGCCGGTTCAATCGGTCAAAGATTTCCCCAGCATACATTAAAAGGCATGAGAATGGCAGGACGTATGGGTACCGACAAAGTAACCACGAGAGGATTAAAAATCGTGAGAGTTGATGTTGAGAACGGATTTCTTGCGGTCAAAGGCGCGGTTCCGGGAAACAGGGGGCAGTTATTAATTATTCAAACGCAATAAATTCTTGCATGGAATACTCATTATACAATCAAAAAGCTGAAAATGTCGGAAAGGTTGATTTACCTGACAGGATTTTTAATTTGGAAATGAACAAAGATTTAGTTCACCAGGTTGTAACTTCCCAGGCCTCCAACAAAAGACAGGTTATTGCTCACGCCAAAGGCAGGGGAGAAGTGAGGGGCGGAGGCAAAAAGCCATGGCGGCAGAAGGGCACCGGCCGGGCAAGACATGCTTCTATTCGTTCGCCTATATGGAAGGGCGGAGGCGTAACCTTCGGTCCGACCAAGGAGAGAATTTTTAAAAAGAAGATAAACAAAAAAATGGCACGAAAAGCGTTGTTTATGGTCTTGTCTTCAAAAGTAAAAGACAAACAGCTTTTTGTTCTGGACAACATCAGATTAGAAAACCCTAAAACAAAAGAAATGGCGGTAATAATGAAAAATCTTTCAAGCCTGATGGGCAATAAGCCGAAAATATTGTTAGTGCTTCCTTTAATGGAAGACAACGTAAAAAGATCGTCCAAAAATTTGCCTAATTTTTCAGCCGTGGAAGCCAGAAACCTGAATCCTTTGGAAGTGCTTTCTTATAAATACCTGGTTTTGGTTAAGGATTCGGTTGAGGCTTTAAATAAAACTTTCAGTAAATAACATGTCATTAAATCCTTTCAAAAACAAAGATAAGACAAAAAAGAAACCTTCAAAAAAGGGTGATGTTGTTGACGAGCGAAGGCGAGGAAATACTGAGCACAGCAGTGCGAATGTACCCGAAGAAGTAAAAGAATCAGCACCGGTATTGCCGGTTACAGGCAATGCGGAAGCCTACAGAGTTTTGAAGAATTTTTATATCAGTGAAAAAGCTTCTTTGCTGAACGGGTTTAATCAATATGTTTTCAAAGTTTTCAGAAATTCCAATAAGAGCCAGATAAGAAAACAGGTTGAAAAACTTTTCAATGTAAAAGTTGTGAGCGTTAAGGTTTTAAACATGCCCAGGAAGAGAAGAGATTTAGGCCGCCACCCCGGATTCAGATCAGAATTTAAAAAAGCAATAGTAGTTTTGGAAAAAGGCCAGACAATAGAACAGGCCAAACCTTAAATATATGAAAGAATATAAACCGACAACACCTTCCCGAAGAGGAATGAAAGGATACGATTTTTCTCAATTAACCAAGATTGAGCCTTTAAAGTCGCACAAATGGGGATTTACCAAATCATACGGCAGAAACAACAGAGGAAGGATTACCGGTCCGCGAAAAGGCGGAGGAGCAAAAAGATTATACAGAGATGTGGATTTTAAACAGACTGATAAATTAAATATTCCCGGAAAGGTTGCAGCTTTGGAATATGATCCGAACCGAACATCAAGAATAGCCAGAATTAATTTTGCAGACGGAGAAAAAAGATATATATTAGCTCCACAAGAATTGAAAGTGGGGGATACGGTTATTGTTGCAGAGCAAGCCCCGATAAGACCCGGCAACAGGATGAAATTGAAAAATATTCCGCAAGGTTCCCTTGTCCATAATGTAGAATTATTTCCCGGACAAGGCGGAAAAATAGTCAGATCAGCCGGTTCCGGCGCTACTGTTTTAGCAAGCGAGGGTGGTTTTGTTCAATTAGTGATGCCTTCATCGGAGGTAAGGAGAGTTTTGGGGGAGTCCTATGCATCTATTGGCCAAGTTTCAAATGCCGAACACAGCACGATAGTTTTAGGTAAAGCAGGTAAATCCAGATGGCTTGGCAGGCGGCCAAAAGTAAGAGGCACGGCTATGAATCCTGTGGACCATCCATATGGAGGCGGAGAAGGCAGACAAGGCAGAGGAACCAGGCGTCCTAAAACCGCTTATGGAAAAATTACCGGCGGAAGAAAGACGAGAAACAAAAAGAAAAAATCAGGCAAATTCATTATAAGAAGAAATAAATAAAAAATGTCACGATCACTTAAAAAGGGGCCATATGTAGATGAAAAGCTATTGAAAAAGGTAGGAAAGCTTAAAGTGGGCGACAAGACGATTATTAAAACATGGTCAAGAGCCTGCACAATTATTCCGGAAATGATAGGATTTACCTTTGGCGTGCATAATGGCAGAGTCCATGTTCCGGTTTTTGTGACGGAAGATATGATTGGACATAAATTGGGAGAATTTTCGCTGACCAGGAAATTTGTAAGGCACGGCGGAAGAATGCAGAGAGAGTTGGAAGCTGCCCAGAAGCAGAAAGAGATTGAAGCTGCCCAGGCGGCCAAAGCTCCTGCCGAAGGAGTTGCACCGGCTGCACCAAAAAAGTAATGTTTAAACATTTAAATATTTAAATATCAACATGGCGGAAACAAAAGCACAACTGAACGGATTGAGAATGGCCCCCAGAAAAGTCAGGGCTATTACAAATTTGGTCAAGGGCAAAGATGTTGCCTATGCTTTGAATCAGATGGAATTTTTGATGAAAAGGCCGGTGTTGCCGTTGATTAAATTATTACATTCCGCTGTTGCCAATGCGGAAAATAATTTCAGCATGGTTAAAGAGAATCTTTATATTAAAGAGTTTCTTGTAGATGAAGGGGTTAAACTAAAAAGATTTATGCCTAAAGCCCAGGGACGATCCGGAGAGATTCAGAAGAAAACCAGTAAAGTACGGCTCACATTGGATGAAAGAGTTGCCGGATTAAAAAGACAGGCAGAAAAGAAAGCCAAGGAAAAAACAGAAACAGTTGAGAAAGAATCAGTAAAAATAGAAACTAAAAAACGTGAACCCACAGAGAGTACGCCGGCTAAAGCACGGCACACTCCGATCGAAATCAAGACAGAAATAGGAAAGAAAAGCGACACTTCGGGTAATATGGTCAGAAGATTATTTAGAAGGAAACAAGTATAAAAATATGGGACAAAAAATATCACCAACATCATTTAGGATAGGTATTCAAAAGGACTGGGCGTCCCGCTGGTTTGGCGGACGTAAATATGTGCCGTATTTGAAAGATGATGTTGCCGTAAGATCTTTTCTGAATAAAAAATTAAAAAACATAGGCGTGGACAGAGTTGAACTGGAGCGTGGAAGCGATGCTTTGAATGTGATTGTTTTTACTTCCAGACCAGGACTGTTGATTGGCCGTGGTGGCACCGGAGTTGAAGAGTTAAAAAATGCCATTCAGAAAATGCTCAAGAACAAGGTTTCCGTAAGAATAGAGATTCAGGAGATTAAAAATCCGGAAGCATCCGCCATGATAATGGCAGAATCAATTGTTGATCAGATAGAAAAGAGAATTCCTTTCAGAAGATTAATGAAACAGACTTTGGCTAAAATTATGGCTTCCAAACAAGTTAAGGGTGCGAAGATCTTGCTAGGCGGACGTTTAGATGGAGCCGAGATTGCCAGATCAGAACACTTGGAAGAAGGCAATTTGCCGTTACAAACATTGAGAGCCGATATAGATTATGCAAAGGCAACCGCCCACACCACTTACGGAACAATAGGAATTAAGGTGTGGATTTATAAGGGAGAGAAATTTGAGTAATGTTTAAACCCCGCCCTTGCGGGCAAGAGCGGGGTAAACGTTTAAATATTTAAATATATTTTATGCAACCGGCAAGAGTAAAACATCCAAAAGTTCATAGAGGAAATTTAAAAGCTAAGGCCACAAGGGGTACTTATTTAAGCTTTGGAAGTTTTGGTTTGAAAGCCGAAGAGTCAAGCTGGATAAAAGCTAATCAGTTAGAAGCAGCAAGACGTGTTATGACAAGGTTTGTTCAAAGAGGGGGTAAGATTTGGATGCGCGTATTTCCTGATAAGCCCCGTACAAATCATGGAGGAGAGCTTGGAATGGGCGGCGGAGCCGGAACATTAGACCATTTTGTAGCGGTGGTTGAAGCTGGAAGGATAATTTTTGAGATAGACGGATTGCCGGAAGATCAGGCAAGAAAAGCTTTAATACTGGGTTCGCATAAGCTTGCAATTAAAACGAGAATAGTAAAAAGATAATTTTCATGAAAAAGATTGATTTACAAAACAAGACAAAGGAAGAGTTAGACACGATGCTAAAAGATTTAAAATCTAAATTTTTACAGTTAAACTTTGAGTTGGGCGAGAAAAGATTAAAGGATTACAGCCAGTTAAGGAAAACCAAAAAAGAAATTGCCAGAATTTTAACGATAACCAAAAAAAATGGAACTAAATAAAAAAACCAGAATCCTTAAGGGTATAGTTGTATCAGACAAAATGACCAAAACCGTAGTGGTAAAGGTTTCGAGCCTGAAGAAACATCCGAAGTATAAAAAATATTTTAAAGTTTCTCAAAAATATAAAGCCCACGATGAAGAGAACCAATATCACACAGGAGATCAGGTTTTAATTAAAGAAACCAGACCGATGTCTAAAGAAAAACGATGGATTGTTATCGGTAAAGTTGAATCAAACATTAAAGAAAAATCAAATTAACCTTTAAACATGTTACAGCTTCGTTCAATTGTAGGTGTTGCGGATAATTCAGGAGCCAAAAAGGTTGGAGTCTTTAAGGTTCTTGGTGGGTCAAGACATAGATATGCCCAACTTGGAGATGTTGTTGTCGTTTCTGTAAAAGTTGCCGAGCCAAGAAAAATGGTTAAGAAAAAAGAGGTCTTAAGGGCGGTTGTGGTCAGGCAAAGAAAACCGTTCCGAAGAAAAGACGGCACTTATATCAGGTTTGATGATAATGCTGTTGTGATTTTAGACGGAAAAGAACCGAAAGGCGGAAGAATATTCGGCCCGATACCAAGAGAAATTAAAGAAAGGGGATATGCCACGATAGCCTCGTTGGCGGAAGAATTAGTATAACAATCATGAAATTACGAAAAGATGACAATGTAATAATGTTAAACGGAAAAGACCGGGGAAAAACCGGAAAGATTTCCATGGTCATACCAAGTATCGACAGAGTTGTTGTTGAAGGTTTAAATTTGATAAAAAAGAATGTCCGAGCAAAAAAGCAGGGCCAGAAAGGTCAGATAATAAGCAAAGAAAGAGCAGTTAGCGCATCAAGCGTAGCCTTGGTTTGTAAATCATGCGGAAAAATGACCAGAATCGGATATAAGTTTGAAGGAGAGAATAAGATTAGAATTTGTAAAAAGTGTAAAAGTGAGGTATAATCTCACTTCATAATCATATGCCAAGATTACAAGAAAAATATAGAAAAACGGTTATTCCTGCCATGCAGAAAACCTTTAAAATTGATAATGTGATGGCTATACCGAAGATAGAAAAAGTCGTTGTAAATACAGGAGTGGGAAAGATAGTAAAAGAGGATAAAACCATAGAAAGAATTGCAAAAGAACTGACAATGATTACCGGACAGAAACCTGTTTTCAGAAAAGCCAAGAAGTCTATATCGGGGTTTAAATTGAGAGAGGGAGTAACTGTGGGGATTTCTGTTACTTTGAGAGGAAAAAGAATGTATGATTTTTTAGACAGGTTGATTTCAATCGCACTTCCAAGGTCTAGGGACTTTAGAGGCATAGAAGTTAAAAATTTCGACAAAATGGGAAACCTTAATTTTGGCATCAAGGAGTCTAGTATTTTTCCGGAAATAAATTACGAAAACACTAAAGACATTTTTGGTTTAGAAGTTACGGTTGTTACAACAGCCAAGAACGGAGAAAGTGGAATTGAGCTTTTAAGACAGATGGGATTCCCAATTAAAAAATAATCAACGATTATGCCAAAAAAATCAACAATTGCCAGATCCAACAAGAAACCAAAATATTCTAGCCGGATAGTCCGAAGATGTTTTATGTGCGGAAGAAAAGGCGGATACATGAGAAGTTTTGGTTTGTGTAGGATACACTTTAGGGAGTTGGCCAGTGCCGGTCATTTGCCGGGGGTTAAAAAATCAAGCTGGTAACGCAATGTTTAAACCCCGCCCTTGCGGGCAAGAGCGGGGTAAACATTTAAATATTTAAATATCAATCATGGACCCAATATCAGACATGTTAATAAGAATAAAAAATGCTCAAGCCGTAAAAGGTGAGCAGGTTGTGATGCCTTTTTCAAAGGTCAAATTCAAGATTGCCAATATTTTAAAAGAAGCGGGATATGTTTCTGAAGTTGAAAGAAGAAATAAGCCTGCCCGACCGGGGAAAGCAAAAAAGTCTGAACATGAATATCTTCAGCTCACATTGAAATATCAGGATAATCAAGGAGCTTTGAACGGCGTTAAAATTATTAGCCGTCCTTCCCGAAGAATGTATATTAAGGCCAAAGACATAAAATCTGTCCGTTCAGGATATGGATTGGCTATTGTCTCAACATCCAAAGGAATTATGAATTCAAGAGAAGCCAGGAAGTTGGGGCTTGGAGGAGAGATCCTTTTTGAGGTTTGGTAAAAATGTTTAAAATTTTCAAAGTTTAAAGTTATGAGCAAAATTGGAAAAAAACCGATAACAATACCAAAAGATGTCCAGGTAAAAATGGATAGCGGTTTAGTTTTCGTTAAAGGCCCAAAGGGTGAATTAAAAAGATTTATTCCAGGAAACGTAGAGTTAAACATAGAAGGAGAAGTTTTAAGAGTTATCCCCAAAAATACCCAGGACAGCGCAACATGGGGATTGGCTAGCGCTCTTATTAAAAATATGATTAAAGGAGTGAGCGAAGGATTCGAAACAGTTATGGAGTTCCAGGGAGTCGGTTATAAGGCCACAGTGAAAGGAAATGACCTGGAATTGGGATTAGGATTTTCACATCCTGTTTCAATTAAGGCACCGGAAGGGATTACTTTTAAAACAGAGAAAAATGTAATCAGGATTCAGGGTATGGATAATGAACTGGTCGGTAAAGTGGCCGCAGAGATAAGATCATGGAGAAGACCGGAACCATACAAAGGAAGCGGAATCCGATATCAGGGCGAAATTATAAAAAGAAAGGCAGGTAAAAAAGCCGTTGCCACCGGATAGTACGGAATGTTTAAACCCCGCCCTTGCGGGCAAGAGCGGGGTAAACATTTAAATATTTAAATATCAGTTATGAAACCTAAAGCAAAAAGACAACATAGGTTAAGCCGCCACAAGAGAGTCAGGGCAAAAATTTTAGGCTCTGCAAAGAGGCCCAGAATTGCTGTTTTCAAAAGCAACAGACATGTCTTTGTACAGTTTGTTGACGATACTTCTGGCAAGACGATACTTAGCAGTAAAATCATTTCAGCTAAGAAAAGCAAAATAAAGGGGACAAAAACAACCCAAGCTGGTTCAATAGGAGAAATGCTGGCTGGAAAAGCCAAAGAGTTAGGAATAAGCGAAGCGGTGTTTGATAGGGGCGGATTCAAATTTCATGGCAGAATAAAGGCAGTAGCCGATGGTTTGAAAAAAGGCGGAATTAAGATCTAAGTTTAAACATTTAAATATTTAAATATTCATCATGGAAAACGAAACACCAAAAAATTTAAATACACCGGGTTCAACAAGCACTTCAGCCGTGAGCTCAGTGCCGAATGGTTTACCGCAGGCAACAGTACCGGTTCCAAGCCAGGCAGATCAAGGAAGATTTGGAGGAGGCCAACAAAGGGGAGGCCGGGGTTCTGGTAGAGGCGGTTTTGGCGGACGCGGAAGAAGGCCCGGAGGTAGAGGCGGTTTTGCCGCGAAGTCTGAATATGACCAGAAGGTTTTGGATATTGCCAGAGTTTCACGCGTAACCAAGGGCGGCAAAAGATTTAGTTTCAGGGCGACAATTGTTATCGGAGACGGAAAAGGCAAAGTCGGAGTAGGAATGGCAAAAGGTAAAGACGTTGCTCAATCGGTTCAGAAAGCTTTTAATCAGGCTAAGAAAAATTTAGTCACGGTTCTTATTAAAGACGGAACGATTCCTTATCAGGTTGAAGCCAAGTACAACAGTGCTGTTGTTTTGCTCAAGCCCGCCAGAGGAGGAGTAAAAGCAGGCGGACCAGTCAGGGTTGTTGCCAAACTTTCAGGAATTACCAAATTAACAGGAAAACTTTTGGAAAGAACCAATAACAAGGTTAATATTGCTATGGCCACGATTGAGGCTTTGAAAAAGTTAAGAGTTAAGGAAAAAATTGCAAAATAAAATAATTCCGAACCGAACATGAATTTAAATCAATTAAAACCACATACAAAAAGAAAAGACGCTAAGCGTGTTGGCCGTGGCGGCAAAAGAGGCACAACGTCCGGAAAAGGTACGAAAGGACAAAAGTCGCGAGCCGGAGCAGGGTTTAAGCAGGGTTTTAGGGGCGGAGACAATCGTCTCTGGCAACTCTTTCCGAAATTAAGAGGCGCCACCAAAAAGCCGGGCTCAAACAGGCCTCACATGAAACACCGTTATTTCCAGTTAAGACATGACAAGGTCAAGGTTTTAAATTTGGATTTTTTCAATAAATTTGAAGATGGCCAGGAAATTACTCCGGAATTTTTATCCGGAAAAGAAATCAACCCCGCCCTTGAAAGCAAGCCGGCTTCACCATTTTCACGTAAACTTGCTTTCAAGAGCGGGGTCAAGGTTCTTGGTGAAGGAGAGCTCAAAAAAAGATTAGAATTCAAGGGATTTACATTTTCTAAAACCGCCAGAGAAAAAATATTAAAATCAGGCAGTACTATAAATGGATAAAATATTGCAAATATTTAAAAGAGCTGATTTAAGGAACAAGGTTTTGTTCATTTTTTTCTTATTGGCTGTTTCAAGGCTAGTTTCCAGTATTCCTATTCCGGCTGTTGATGTCTCCCGGCTGAAGGATTTCTTTGCCCAGAATCAATTTTTTGGATTGTTAAGTTCATTCACTGGCGGTTCTCTATCTACTCTTTCTATCGCTATGCTTGGTTTGGGGCCTTACATTACCGGTTCTATTATCATGCAACTTCTAACCATGATTTTTCCGGGACTTGAACAGATGTATAAATATGAAGGTGAGGCCGGCAGGATGAAGTTCAACCAATATTCCCGCCTTTTGACGGTTCCTTTGGCCGCTCTTCAGGGCTATGGATTTCTTATTTTACTGGCGAGGCAGAACATTATCGGCCATCTTGGCCTGATTGACTGGGCCACGGCTATTTCTGTTATCGTTGCCGGAAGCGTGTTCCTCATGTGGCTGGGAGAATTGATATCCGAAAAAAATCTTGGCAACGGTGTTTCCCTCCTGATTCTTGCCGGTATAGTTTCCAGATTTCCTTCGGAAATACAGCAAACACTTTTTACTTTTGATGCGAGCCAGTTCTTTACTTACGCCAGCTTTATAATTGTTGCTCTGATTGTTATTGTCGGAGTCGTTTATATTTCCGAGGCTCAAAGAAATATTCCAATCAACTATGCCAGACGTGTCAGGGGAATGAAAATGTATGGCGGGGTCTCTACATATTTGCCGATGAGAGTTAATAATGCCGGCGTAATTCCGATAATTTTTGCATTATCGCTTTTACTTTTTCCAGGCATGATCGGCAATTTCTTTGCCGGTTCCAGTATTACTATTGTTTCCAAGGTTGCTACGTTTTTCAGTAATTTTGTCCAGAACAGCCTTTGGTATTCTATTGCCTATTTCTTTTTGGTTGTTGTGTTTACGTATTTCTATACTGCAGTCACTTTTGATCCCAAATCAATAGCAGAAAACGTTCAGAAACAAGGAGGATATATTCCGGGTATAAGGCCGGGTCCGATGACGGCTCAATTTTTAAACCATCTCCTGAACAGGGTTACCCTTGTCGGAGCGATATTTTTGGGATTGATAGCCATTTTGCCTAACATCGTTCAAGGCGCAACAGGTATCACTACATTTACCGTTGGCGGTACTTCAATACTCATTGTGGTTTCGGTGGCGTTGGAAATTATGAAGCAGGTAGATGCCCAGCTCTCTATGTACGAATATTAAACCGCTGACACAGCCTCTATGCATACGGAGGGAGACACCTTTTTAAAAATTTACTAATTTTGTAAAAAGTGTCTCCCTCCGCTGGTTGTTTGGTTGGTAAATGACAACTGGCAATAGAAGTTCAAATTATTTCCGACACCGACCCTAAGGGCCGATTTTCAATTTTTCTTGACATACATTAAATAATTGTTTATCCTATTACACAGGTTTAGTTTTTTTAAAAGAGGGCAGAGTGACCAGAGAAGCATGGTTTTTGCTTGGTCTTGTTGTGTGTCTCGTTATCGGTGTTATTTTGCATAGCTACTCGCCTTGGGGTAAAAAGTGGTTTGCCAAAATTCCAACCGCTTTTATTCTGTTGTGGATTGTTCCGGCAGTAGGGACTGCACTGTTCTATGTGGCTCTGGGATTGGCCATTGTTTCTATAGGCTTGTCTTTAATTGGTGCGGTAATTTCCTTACTAATTAATGTTTTTGACAAAAGCGTTGACATTGATAGTTTATGGGCTACTTTCCTTGTTAATCAATTGGATAAGGTTACAAAAAAACTTATTCTTAACTCATAAAGCTACGACGAGTAGCTTTTTTTAATTTTAAAATTTGGTATGATTGAAATATGGAAAATAAAAAACCGCTAAATTTTATACTAATTGGCCGGTCTGGTTCGGGAAAAGGCACTCAAGCAGAGTTGTTAGCTGAAAAGTTTAAGGACACGATGCATATTTCTACGGGCGAACTTATGCGTGATTTAGCTAAAAGAGATACGGAAGTAGGGGCTAGGATAAAGAAGATTTTAGAAGAAGGTGGGTTGCCTTTTGATGACATGGCTACAACACTCTGGATGCATGAAATTGCTTTTTCTATAAAAAAAGATCAGGGGATTATTTGTGACGGTTTTCCAAGAAGAGTCAATGAGGCAAAAAATCTTGATAGGTTTTTTGAGTGGTTGGGTCGTAAAGAAAACACAAAAGTTTTAGAGATAGACATAAGTCGTGAAGAGGCTTTTACTCGCCTTAAAAAAAGAGCCAGAGGTATAGATGATAACGACGAAGCTATAAATGGCCGCATGTCTTATTTTGAAGAAAGAGTTATTCCGGTGATAAATTTTTATAAAGAAGACAGTCGATTAATTCATATTAACGGAGAACAATCAATCGAAAAAGTTTTTCAGGACATATTAAGCAACTTTAATGATTAACATAAAAACTGAAAAAGAAATAGAAATAATGAAAGAAGGCGGTAAAATTCTGGGAGAAATTATTAAGAAACTTTCAGAAGCTGTGAAGCCGGGAATTACCACCAACGACTTAGAAGAGCTCGCGAGAGAGCTTGTTTTGTTTTATAGAGTTAAAAGTTCTTTCCTCGGTTTTGATGGCTATCCCAACATGCTATGCACATCTATTAATGATGAGATAGTCCATGGAATACCATCCGAGCGGGTTTTGGAAGAAGGCGATTTGCTTAAAATTGATATGGGAGTTTTGCATAAAGGTTTTCATACTGATTCTGCAACAACTTTGGTAGTTGGCGGTCGGGGCGATAATATTAAAAATAAACTGATACAAACAACCAGAGAAGCTTTGGAAATAGGGATTTCCAAAGCCAGGACAGGCAACACCCTTGGCGATATCGGAGAAGCTATCCAAAAGCATGTTGAAGACAGGGGCTTTAACGTGGTCAGAGATTTAGTCGGACATGGTATTGGCAGAGAGTTGCATGAACCGCCACAGGTTTTAAATTACGGAAAAGCCGGCCAGGGCGAAAAACTTGTTGCGGGAATGATGATAGCCATTGAACCGATGGTTGTGACCGGAAAGTGGGGGATTAAAAACGGAAAAGACGGTTACGCATATGTTACTAAAGACGGCAGTTTAGCGGCTCATTTTGAGCATACGATAGCGATAACAGATAGCGGTCCCTTGATTCTGACAAAATAGCGGTAAATCCTTGACTTTATCTTATTTTTAGGGTATGCTTGTTAGGTCTATTTAATGAGGATAGCTAAATGGGCTCTTATTTATGATCAAAAACTTGTTAAGGGATTTTCTTATTCCCTGTCAAGAAAACGACTTTAAGCCAAGGATTCTGGAGACCCAGTTCTTTTTTATCTTGCTTGGCCTTCTTATCGGGTTAAAGATTCTCACTCTAGTTTCTTTCTGGGGCAATTTTGGAGCAACTATATTTAACGAAGTTTCGCAGGGAGATATTTATGCTTTGACCAATGACGCCCGCACCGCCAACGGTGTAGGGAAACTTCAGGTAAGTTCTAAACTTGAAGCAGCTGCGCAGCTTAAACTGGCAGACATGTTTCAGGGTAATTATTTTGCCCATATTTCACCGGTCGGAATAAATCCGTGGCATTGGTTTGATAAGGCAAACTATAATTACAAAGTAGCGGGCGAGAATCTGGCCATGAGTTTTATGTCTTCAAACGATGTTATGAATGCCTGGCTGAATTCGGAATCTCACAGAAAGAATTTGCTTCTAAACGACTTTCAAGAGATAGGAATTGCGGTAGGATCGGGAATTATTAATGGTCAGCAAACTACGGTAGTGATTCAGGAATTCGGTGCGCCCAGGGCTCAGACTTTGGCGGTTCAAACAAAACCAATTGCTAAAGTTGCGCCCAGTGTAGTTCCCAAAATAAGTCCGACTCTCAAGCCAAGCCCGGCTCCGAAACCAAGTTTAACCCCAAAACCCAGTCCGGTTCCCAAACCCAGCTTAACTCCAAGACCGGTAGTTAAAGTCTCTCCGGTTTCCTTAAAGAATGCGATTGCAGCTATTCCGCAGGTTAAATCGGCTACGGTAGAGAAATCTTTGTGGGCGGACTATGGACCATTTTCATTCTTTGCTAACGATAGTTTGAAAAAGATAATGATGGTTTTTGTCGCAATGGCCATCCTGATTCTTTTCCTTAAGGTTTTCGTAACCTTTAGCGTTCAGCATCCCGCCCTGATATTAAAATCAGTCCTATTGATTGTCGTAAGTCTGGCATTCGTGCTGATCAAAGACGACAAGTTTATGTTAAATAAAGTTCAAATTACCGATAAAGCAGAAATAAGCGTATCCAATGCACAATAATCTTATAAATTTGTTAGAATCCAAGTTCAATATTAAATCCGGCCGTCACCCGAGTGTTTTAACATTGGCGTCTGTTTATGCGATTGCTTTTATTGTTGTTCTAGCCATTTTGAACGGACCCTTAATAGTTTCCCTCATTTTATATCCGCTCACTCATTCCGAGGAAGCAGATAATGAGAGGTTAACAGCACAATATATAGCTCTCTATGGAGGTCATGTAAAGGGGGAACAGTCAATTCAGGATAGCCAGCAGGCGGCTCCCGTGGCTCAAGCCGCAATAGCACCGATTTGGACTCCGGTCCCGTCAGTTACGACCGCTCCGGCAATTAAGGCAACTTCCCAAAATTCTATTTCTATTTCCAAAATAAATATCAGCGCGCCGATTCTTCAGGTTTCAGTGAATGATGAGAAGACGATTTTAAACGCATTAAAGAGCGGAGTTGTGCTTTATCCGGATTCGGCATATCCCGGCCAGAACGGCAGTACGGTTATTGTCGGCCATTCTTCTTCCAATCCGCCTTGGACTAAATATTCTGCTATTTTCTCATTGCTTAACAAACTTGTACCCGATGATTTGATTAATATCTCATTTGACGGTAAAGAATATATCTATCGTGTGAGGACGAAAGAAAAAGGTTCCGTTCAGCATATATTGGATTCTGGTTTGGGTGGCGATTTAGTTTTAACCAGTTGTTGGCCGGTGGGTACTGATCAGGGAAGGATTGTTGTCGTGGCTGACCTAGTCCGTTAAGATAATCAAAAAGCCCGCTTGGAATTAATTTATCCAAGCGGGCTTTTTGATTATAAAAAATCGGGAGGCCCACCTGTAAAGGTGGGCCTCCCGAACGACCATCTATGGCCGACCTGCTTGGGTGACTCTCTTTCGATATGTCATCCCATTTTGATCTGTGATCGTGACGGTGGCCGTTCTCTGTGGCCCCGGGTTCGGTCCGGCGTAGAGCCCGACTTTGGAATTATTGCCTACTCCCGACAAGGGAGAGGCTTCCAACCATGGGGCGTCAACAGAGGCAGTCCACGTGCATCTGTCCTGGGTGCCGATGGAGACACTCCCGTTCTCTCCGGTGTACCCCATGTTTAGTGGTGTCGTGTCCACCGCATAGCTACAGACTGGTGGTGGAGGAGGCGGAGGAGGAGGTGGAGGAGGTGGTGGAGGTGGAGGTGGAGGTGGAGGTGGGTTAACGAATACCGTTACCGTATCCGTTGCAGAATTGCTGGAATTGGTACAAGTAATCGTGTAAGTTCTCTGTGCCGTTAGATATTCAGGCATTACACCTGAAGTTCCATTCCAACCTGTTGGCGAAATTGCACAACTGTTTGCTCCGCTTGAACCCCAGCTGATATTAACAACTGAATTATAGTTAATAGTACAAGGACCATCACTACTATTACATTTGATATCAGCCGAAACTGGAACTGGTGGTGGAGGCGGTGGTGGAGGAGGAGGTGGAGGCTTTACGGGGAACTTTTTGAAGCTTGATAATGCAAGTAGCGATAAATTCCTGGTAGATTCTACCGGAA
>OBEQ011854112.1_pt1 | contig 16166 bp, 11 predicted proteins | sample 1670901 | NCBI WGS metagenome assembly OBEQ01 (sample SAMEA104232315, study PRJEB22302) | groundwater metagenome | biome: forest; feature: aquifer; material: groundwater | place: USA | collected 2011-08-07 | depth 5.4 m
CCATCGGTAGACGTTCTTTTCGATTCGGTAATCTCTGCTGTTGGACAAAATGCGCTAGGCGCATTGTTAACAGGCATGGGTGCAGATGGCGCGGCCGCTTTGTTGCGAATGCGGAATGCGGGTTGTAGAACGGTAATTCAAGACGAAGCAAGTAGTGTGGTGTGGGGAATGCCGGGAGCGGCTTTTAATTTAGGTGCTGCAGAAAAAGTTCTCTCTTTGGAAAAAATTGCTGCCTATATTATTTATCAAAGTTATTGTGCGCCGGAAAATAATTAACAAATCAATGGGGGAAAAGAGTGGGTAATCTTAACGAAAGCAAATCAGGTCCGGCAAGCGATGGTCGTGTTAAGCAACAGATTCCTTCATCACTTTCGCAATTTGACCAGACGTTTTTAGCTGTCTACGGTGATTTGACCCATAATTTACTCAGCAACGTCCAGCCTGCCGTCTTGCAGATTTTAAAAATAGCGGAAAATTATCTATCATGTGACCTCTCACAAGCGCTAATTAAATTTCATCAACTTTACTCAGCAAATATCGATCTGGATCAGTATAAAAGTACTATCGATAAAAACGTTGATGCCATTATCGATTTTGTGCAGAACTGTTCTAAGGTTGATGCGTTGAATGAAAAGGTGATACTAAACCAGCTTGATGATGAGCAAAGCAGTTCATCCAGGTTGAGCCTCACTGCCTTTCAAAAAGAGTTGGAAGCACTCATAACGATGGAGTCAGATGTTCATGAAATGGTGACCGCTATTCTTTATGGGCTACAGTTCGAAAATCAATTGAGTAGCAGTATTAGCTCTTTGGTAGATACTCTTAATACAGCGATTATGTTGTTAAACTACAGCGAAACTCCATTTTGCCTTACCGAGGCAGCAAGTCACATCTATCGCTCTCTCAAAGGTGAGAAAGATAGAGATCTATTTCATGAACACGTTCTTTTGAATCAATATCAGGCGGATTCCGCGATTCCCCTATCTTCGGTCGATTTTAAAAATGAGACTCTGTGTTCAAAACAGAATGAACAGGAATTTCTGTCGAGATTGGTCAGATTTGCGAATGCAATTTTGCAATGGAATAATGAGCAATCGCTAAGGTCGGTTTCGATGATAATGGATGCAATAACTGCAATTAAAATCCGAACTCAATCCGAGGCTAATTTATCAGCTGAGGACTATAACTCGCTCCTACTATTGCAATCCACTGCAGTAGGACGACTTCACAACAACGTTGAAGTGAAAACATCCCAGTTACTACTCTCGACGTTGAAGGCTAGACCTACAACAGACTATGCAGTAAATAATCTCGTTGTATCCATTGTTCAAAGCATACAGTTCCAAGATAGAATTTGTCAGAATATGATTAACCTCGGCCATAGCTTGGTGACATGGCTTGCCTCAAGAGAGAGCTTGCAGTGGAGTTCAAGCTGCACCGATCTAGATCAATTAGCTTTCGGAGAAAAGCTGCTGAGTTTAATGACGATGAATGAAGAGCGAGAAATAATCCGGCGACACATTGTCGGCCTTGCCTCTGTGGTAGTTGATGATAACGAAATTGAATTGTTCTGATGAATTGCTCTAACGCGTTATTTGGTTCACGTCCCTTATATACATCATAGTAGTAAGGCCTTTCTCTATAGCGGTAAGGCCTTTCTTGGCCTATTTTTTTAGCCAGTTTTTTCCAGAAAACTACGCAAACTATAGCAAAAAGAACGTAATCAACCTTACAAGTGATTACTTAATTACTCTTGAAGTTAGCGTTTTTATGGCTACGCTTTAAATTAGTAGGCGAGAAAAGACATATCAGTAATACATTTTAGGCCCAATAAAAAATATAACCGGCATTATGTAGTTTGAGCGTTTTTTCATGTACATCAACCACAAGCCGTTTGGTGAAAATTGTGAATTACGTTACTCGGGCACTTAGCAATTTGCGCATTAGACCTAAGCTATTCCTTTTGTGCGTTATCTTACTTATACCTTTCACAAAGCTGTTAATCGAGTTCAGTGCAGAAAAACAAGTTGCGATAGACTTTAGTGCGAAAGAGATAATGGGGATTGAGTATATTTCTAAGCTATACCCCGTTATGAGCCAAATAGCTAAGCATCGTGGTTTACTCTTGGGTTATCTTAATGGCGAAACTTCGCTTGCTACTAAAATTGAAGCGATAGAGAGTAATATGCCAGAGCTTTTTACGGCACTGGAACAGGTAGATGCTTTATACGGCGTGCAATTAGAAACAAAAGATTCACTGAAAACAATGAAAAGTAACTGGGAATCGCTCAAGATGCAAAAGCAGATTGATGCGGCATCCTCTTTTCGCGCTCACTCGGATGTACTGAAAACTGTTACAGATTTCACGCTGTACCTGGCCGACAAATCTAATCTTGTTTTAGATCCAGAATTACAAAGTTATTATCTAATGGATGTCTACGTTTTGGCTGCGCCAGAATTATTGGACGTGCTCGGCCGAACCAGAGGATTGTCTTATGCTGTAGTGTCAGCCATGACACTTACCAAAGAAAATCTGATACAACTTTCAATAAATATTGCGGATATCTCAAGGCTTCAAGGACGAGTTAGTAGTGGGCTCGAATCGTCATACAAGGATTGGACGGACGCAGCGATCAAAAGTAAGGTACAGTCAGTTCATTCAACTGCCAATGACAAGATAGCTGATTTCATCAATATCATTAAAAAGGAAATAATTTCTCGACCCGATTTGCAGGTTTCACCCCAATTGGTGTTTGACACAGGAACTCAGGCAATAGAATCACTCAACGTGCTTTCAAGTCAGTTGTCAGCTGATTTATCGATGTTGATAAAGCAGCGTATTAGCAGGATGGAATCGGCCCGCAATGCACGTGTTATTGAAGCAACATTTACAGTAATTTTGGCGTCGCTTTTCGGTTGGTTGCTAACAAATTTATTAAAAAATAATTTAGCATCGGTGTTAAGAATTCTTGATGCGATCAAACAACAGGATTTTAGCAATACTATTAGTTCAGTAGCAGCTGATGAAATTGGTCAGGTACAGGCTGGGCTGCTGGCAATGCAAGATGTGTTAGTTGAAAACCTCACGCGCATGCGAACGGCAAGCGAAGAAAACCAAAAAATCCTGCGCGCGCTCGACGATTGCCAAGCTAACGTAATGTTGTATGACGCCGAGAATAAAATTATTTATGCCAATGGCGCGGCACAACGTTTACTGAGAAATATTGAAGCATTTTTGCGAAAAGACATACCATCCTTTGAAGCGAGTAAACTAATAGGCATGGATGGCAGCAATTTACACAGCAATAATATCCAATTCAGAAATCAGTTGCTCAACTCCACCGAATCAATACATGAGGAAGTTCTTATCGGTGGTCGCACCATTAATATCACCATGTCCCCTATATTTAGCGATCAAAATGCCCGTTTGGGAGCGGTTGTTGAGTGGCGTGATCGCTCGGCCGAGGTGGCGATTGAGAAAGAAATTGACTCTGTGGTGGATGCTGCCTCAGCGGGAGATTTCACCCAACAGGTGAGTCTCGCCGGCAAAGAAGGCTTCTTTAAGGTCATCAGCGAAGGCGTAAATAATTTAGTAGAAACCACCGATGTGGCGATGAGTGATGTGGTGCGTGTGATGGGCGCGCTCGCTGCGGGCAATCTCAAAGAAAAAATTACCCGTGATTACCAGGGCGCGTTTGGCCAACTCAAGAATGATGTAAACAGTACATCAGAAAAATTGACTGAAGTTATCGGTAATATTATGTCTTCTTCAGTGACCATCTTGAATGCCGCAAATGAGATTTCTTCGGGCAACGCTGACTTAAGTCAGCGAACAGAAGAGCAAGCGTCTTCACTCGAAGAAACTGCCTCGAGTATGGAAGAGATGACCAGTACCTTGCGACAAAGCACAGAAAACGCGGACTGCGCCACACAGGTTGCCTTAGAAGCCCAAGAAAAAGCGCGGGAGGGCGGTGTAGTTGTCAACAAAGCCGTATTGGCTATGGAAGACATCAATGCGTCGAGTAAAAAGATTGTTGATATCATTGGTGTCATCGATGAAATTGCATTTCAAACGAATTTGTTGGCGTTAAATGCCGCGGTGGAAGCTGCAAGGGCAGGCGAGCAGGGCAGGGGATTTGCTGTGGTTGCCGGTGAAGTACGTAACTTGGCGCAGCGCTCCTCTGCAGCTGCGAAAGAAATTAAAGAACTTATTCGCGATAGTGTGAGTAAAGTTCAAGATGGCGCCAATCTCGTTAACAACTCGGGTAAAACGCTCATCCAAATTGTCGATGCAGTCGAGAAAGTAACTGCCATGATTGGCGATATTTCCAGAGGCGGTAGAGAACAGGTTGCGGGTATCGAACAAGTCAATAAGGCTGTGGCGCAGATGGATGAAATGACTCAGCAGAATGCGGCGTTGGTAGAACAGGCGACCGCGGCCAGTGAATCGCTATCTGAGCAAGCGCATAATATGGTTGCGCAGATGGAGTTTTTTACTGTTGACGCTCACGCCATGGAAAACAGCAATTCAGCTTTACGGACTATGCCCACGAAGACGAGCTTGGGTAGAGTTAAAGCAGCCAACCCTATACAGGTAAAGAAAGTTGCGGCGAGTGGCCGATCGCATAACACTCAGAGACCTTCTGGTCAGAGTCGGGCGAAGGATGATGAAGAATGGGAAGAGTTTTAGTTTTCCCTCATGTTCTCTCTGTCGACACCGCAATCTACTAGATTTCAGCTAAATGTTGGAAATTTTCGTGAAGAGATTAATTGAATTGGCCGGCTCACACGTCTGAACCTGTAACAATTCCAAAAACCCAATCAATCCCCCATTTTTTTGCGCTCTCGTACTTCAAGCTCGCGATAACTTTATTATTATATGAGATACTAATGTCTCATTGATTGCATTAAAATACATCTTTGCGCCATTAATGACTCATTAATTTATATTGTCATGAATCATTTTTCTGCTATTCTACTAATGAGATAGAACTATCCCATTATAGGTATATTTACTACTTAATGAGTCACATAGATCACACTAAAAATGCTGTTCTTGCCTCCGACAAAAACTCGCTTGAAGAGATCGGTAGGCGGTTGGCGCGTATTCGTCTAAACCAGAATCTTACGCAGGAAGAGATCTGTCACGCTGCTGATATCTCACGTCGAACGCTCTCTAGACTGGAAAACGGTAACAACGTTGATGTGATTAGTTTTCTCGGCGTTCTCAAAGCGTTGGGTTTGATCAGTCACTTTATCGATCTGGTGCCGCTTGAAGATGTTAGTCCCATTCAGTTGGTTGATACGCAAGACAAAAGCAGGCAGCGCGCGTCGCGCAACACTAAAGCGACGTCCAAACGAGCCAAGGCAGTGAAGGAATGGCAATGGCCGGAACAAGAGTAACTATCGCCATAACAACCGCCAATGTCATGCTGTGGGGTGCTCGCGTTGGCGCCGTAACCTGGAACGGTGCAAATGGTTACGCGTTGTTTGAGTACGACTCAGACTTTTTGGAAAGCAGGATCGAGCTTGCGCCGCTCACTATGCCGATTCGAAGCGGAATTTTTTCTTTCCCCCGTTTCAACAAAGATACCTATAAAGGTTTGCCAGGTCTTTTGGCCGATTCGCTGCCAGACAAGTTTGGTAACGCGGTAATTGATGCGTGGTTGACGCAAGCAGGACGCGAAAAAAGTGATTTTTCACCGGTCGAGCGTCACTGTTATGTGGGCAATCGAGGCATGGGCGCACTCGAATTTGCGCCTGCAATAGACAACAAAAAAATACTCCCCAGCATATTGAGTTGCAACGAATGGTGCGCCTTGCCAGCGAAATTCTTGCAACTCGCGGCAGTTTCAAGGTTCGCCTTGATAGCGAAGACGACGCCAATAACGCAAACGCCGTGCAAGATATTCTTGATATCGGTATCTCTGCTGGCGGTGCGCGCGCTAAGGCGATCATCGCGATGCATGAGGCGACTGGCGATATTGTATCGGGACAGTTCAAGGCGCCAAAGGATTACACTTACTGGATCATTAAATTCGATGGTGTGTCTGGTAACAAAGATAAGGAGCTTGAAGATCCCCTAGGCTTCAGCCTGATTGAGTTCGCCTACCATTTAATGGCAAAAGATGCGGGCATCGAGATGACTGAGTGTCGCTTGCTGCATTAAAAAATTCGTAGGTTGGTGATGAGCGCAGTGTAACTATGTTCAAATCGTTGCAAGCGAGAATACTGGTGGTTGATGACGAATGATAATAGCGACAACCTCGTTAATGAAAAACATCATCAACATTTTTTGCATCAAGAATTTTGATTCCCCATTGCTCTAATTGTTCATTTGTAGCTTGTTCGATTTTTTCGAGATATTCCAAAGGCAGTGTGCCAAAGCGACGTTCGGCCAGCTTGATAAGCAATAATTGACCTCCTTTTTGAATACCTGTTTCAATGCCTTGTTCAATGCCTTGTTCAATGCCCTTTTCAATGCCTTGTTCAAAGCCTTTAGCAAGTCCTTTATTGATTAAGTCTTGTTCCATCTGTTGTATTCTTTCGCGTAGCATGTCTTTTGCCTCTAATAAATCTTCGACTTGTGAAAACGGCAGTGATAACTGGCGTTGGCTTTCGAAGACGTGTCTTAACCAATGTAAGATATCTCGGTTCAGTTCTTTCAATTTGGGTTGTTGTATCAACGCAATTAATTTACTGAGGTGATGGTAAATATCATCGAAATTAGTCGCATTTTCAAGCGTGAAGAGTGTGGCAGTGATGGAATTATCTTTGCCACTAAAATGCTCACTCTCATCGATCAAATAGTAGCGCATATTGGGTTGATAAGCCCACAAGGATGAGCTTTTTGGCAAGTCCATGAGTGGTTTTAGCTGCTGGGAGCTTTTCCATTGTCGCTCGCCATTATAGAGGACTAAAGGAAAAACGGGTGGCAATTTTTGATTGGCAGAGATTTGATTCTCTTTGATCAGATGTTGCCACAACAAACCTACATAAGTGAGCATCCGAACTGCCATCCAATGATTGGGAGACGATTGGAATTCAATCATGATGTAGAGATAAGTGGTGATTCCAGAGAAGGTCCTTATCTTGTAAATAATATCACCCTCCCGACGGTCGCCAATGTCGGTGTGGAATTTTGCATTTACGCGTTCCAGCGTAGAAAAATCTAATTGTGCAACCCAATCCTCAGCGACAAAATTTTTAATAAGGTCTTCGATCATTGCAGGATAGGAAAAAAGTTTGTGATAACTGCCGTCATAGTTCATCAAAAAAGGCTCATCAAAAAAGTCCAACAAAAGGATTAGTGGTCTCGCAACATTTATTATTTCCGAGGCGCTAACTATTCTCATTACTTCTAAAATTTAAATATTTATATTTGGTGAGTACAGTATTAATACTGTTTATAAAAACAGTATGTAATAATATACAGATATTTGCTTGGCGGTGCAATACGAATTTTTTTATGTAGCGCCACGGATTAAAGGCTAGAATATTTAAGATGAGTGAAACTCAACAAGCGAAATTTAACTATGTCCAAATCGTTGCAAGCGAGAATACTGGTCGTTGATGACGAGCCGAAGTTGCACGACAGGTTAGTCAAAGAGTTAGAACTGGATTTTAATTTATTTAGTGCTAGCGGTGGATTTGAATGCCTTCGACTCATCAAAAGTGTTCAACCGGATGTGATATTGCTTGATGTCCACATGATTGGATTAAGCGGGCATGAGGTGTGTATGCGTTTAAAAGCCGAGCCCTTTTCGCGTCGAATTCCCGTAGTTCTCATGTCCGGATTGTCGCGGGAGGAAGATATTGAAGCAGCATTCAAAAGTGGCGCCGATTATTTTTTAGCGAAACCTTTTTCGTACCAAGAGTTAATTAATAAATTGCTGATTGTGCTTGCGGTAAATCCGCCGACGATCAACAAATAGTTGCAGAATAGCAACTCAGGTCAAAATATCATCGTCGATCTAAAAAACAGTTTTAAATAAACTCCATCTTTATCATAATAAATTATTATTTTTTTCGCGTGATCTACTCTTCAAATAAGTGCGAAAGAAACGTTGATTGGAAGTCGATTTGTTTGATCAATCAGACTCTTTAGACAAGCCCCCTTCAATATTCATTTCTGAATATCTCGCTGATCCAATGAAAACTGAGCCGTAGAACATTCTCGATAGTATTATCGAGGTGACGTCCTAGTGTGCTCCGCTCTATTTGCTCAATCATCTTAAAAATTGTCTTAAAGAGGAAAGCAGTCATGGCATTAAAAAAAGTTACCAGACAGGCAACAGCTGAGCACACCACTGAAATTAACGTGCGCAACCAAGCATCGACCAACCAGGCATCGAACAGGGAAGCCGAGGAGAAACGCCGTAAAGCGCGTACCATGGCGAAGCAACAACAAGCAGCCGAGCGCATATCTACTGCAAGCTCTACGTTAGTGTCTGGTATAGCGGAAAGCTCTGCTTCACAAGCGGAGTTATCGACCAGCATGCAGACCATCGCCAGTGGTGCAGAGGAAGCATCCGGCGCTAGTCAAGCCAGTCTTGATGCGATGAATAAAATATCTGAACGTTTAAAATTACAGGCTACTGCGGCTGAGACCTCAAAAGAGACAACTCGTGTACTGAGTGAGTTGGTCGGTGAAACAGGCAGCCGCATCAATCAATTAGTCGAAAATATTAGTAAAGCATCAGACCAGCAGAATTTATCTGCCCAAAAAATGGATGAACTGGAATCACAGGCGGCTAAAATAAACGAAACCGCCGAGAAAAATGCCGCGACTATTGGAGAACTGATAAGCCAGATCCAGCGTGGCGCGAAAGAAGTGGGTGAAGGTGTGAAAAAGGCGGGAGAAACTGCAAAAAGCGAAGTTGAAAAGGGCATAGTTGTTAGCCAACAATTGGAACAAGTCGGCATTGATATCAATGAAATATATAAAGGTGCCAATGAATTATTAGCTGGCGCCGGTGAGATGAATAAAGCCGCTGTCGACGCGCAAACGGGCGCCGAGAATATTGCCGCTGCTTCTGAAGAACAGTCTGCCGCTTGTGAACAATCTTTAAAATCCCTGGAACAGCAAGCACAAGCTTTGTCGAATTCAGAGCAGGCGTCACAAGATCTGGAAACGCTTGCCGAGGAACTGAAAACCAGTTCAAACATTGCAAAAAGTGCCGAGGATGTTGCGGCTTCCGCCGAGGAGCTGTCGGCTGCAGTCGAAGAAATTAATCGTTCCGCAACAGAGATTATGACAGCCATTACCCAAATCAGTAAAGGGGCAGAACAACAAGCCAGTTCAGCTGAGCAGGCTGTGGCGGGCATTACTCAAATTGAAAAAGGTGTAGATCTCGCAGCAAACCGTGCTGGTTTTGCTTTAGAAAAAGGCCAGATGATTACCAAAACCCTGGCCGAAAACAAAGTCAGTGTCGATGCGATGATTAAGGGCATTACCGATGCGGTGGAAGCCGGTAAGGTTAATTTAGATAAGATTGTTGAGTTGGAGCAAGTCAGTAGACGTATCGACAAAATTGTTGATTCCATTGCAACCGTAGCCATCAAAACCAATATGTTGGCCGTCAATGGTGCGGTAGAAGCGGCACGCGCCGGTGAATATGGTAAGGGTTTCGCTGTGGTTTCATCCGATATCCAAAACCTTGCCGATGACGCCGCAGAAAATGCCGATCAGATAAAAGATCTGGTCAAGGCTATTCAAGAGCAATCAATCATTGTGCGTGATGATCTGGCGGCTATTGCCGAGGCCTCATTGCAAGAAGTCGAAAAAGCCAAAGCCTCAACGGCGGCATTGGTTCAAATGGAAACGGATATGCTCGAGGTGCTGAAGGGCAATCAGCAAATTAAGGATGGTGCGGCCGAAGTTTCTTCTGCTGTGGCCGAGTGCAAAAAAGGTATGGAACAGATCGCCACTGCCGCAGAAGAAGCGAGTAAGGCGGTAGGGGAGTCCTCAAAAGCGGCGCAAGCCCAGTCTGAGGCTGCCGCAGAATTAGCGAGTGCCGTAGAAGAAATAGCCTCCACAGCGGATGAGTTACAAAGCGCTTAATTCATCGAAACTTTATTTGCGAACGATTACGATGTGAGAGGAAATACCCTATGAATACTCAAGTTGCCGCAGTGCATGATGATTCGACAGATGACAGTGACACCACAGGACAATATGTCACCTTCTTCGTCGATGAACAGTGCTTTGCGTTTCCTATGGCGGCAGTGTTAGAAATTATTCGCATGCCGACTACCGTGTCTGTGCCATTAACCCCATCATCGCTGGTTGGTTTAGCCAATTTACGCGGCACGATTTTACCCGTCGTGGATATGCGACAGGTGTTGGATTTACCTAAACAAGCCCATAGTGATTCTACCCGCGTGGTGGTCACCGATTGCGGGCGGCCATTAGGTCTGGTTGTGGATCGAGTTTCTCGCGTGATGAATGTCGAGGCGGACCAAATTGAAGATGCGCGCTCAGTGCAATCGACTATCAACGCTGAATTGCTAACCGGTGTAGTGAAAGAAAAAGACAGTGATAAATTAACGCAACTGCTCGATGTTGAACGGCTGGTAAGTCGCGAATTTAAAACCGTGCTTGATGCTACAGGGAATCATTTGTCGGCTGATACCGCCGCTGCCAATGCAGGGGCGGATGCTAAAGGCGAAGAGGAAGAGGATAGCGTGCAGCTGGTCAGCTTCTTTGTTGACGAACAGGAATACGCGTTTGAAATCGTTGAGATCGAAGAGATAGTGCGTGTGCCCGACGACATTAGCCGCGTACCCAAGGCCGATAAATATGTGCTGGGGCTGATTAATCTGCGTGGCAGACTATTACCCCTAGTAAGTTTGCGGCGGCTGTTTGCCTTATCGGAAACAGAACTCGAAGACCATAACCGCATTTTGGTTATCACTATCGATCAAGGCAATGGTAGAAAAGATGCAGTTGGCATCGTGGTCGATCAGGTACGGGAGGTGTTGCGGGTACCGTTTGAACTACAAGACAAAATGCCTGCCCTGTTGAGTCGTAAAGACGGGCTGGACGAAATCGGCAGTATCTGTCGGCTTGAAGATGGCAAGCGTCTGGTATCTGTATTGCGTAGCGCTGCATTATTTCAGCATCCAGGAATGCAGGTTGCTTTGGACGTTGCGAAGGACGTGGCGAAGGAAGAACAAGTCATCAAGGAGGAAAATAGCGTGCAAACTGAAGCCTTAGAAATTGACGACGATGACGTTGATGGCGATGAGACACAACTGGTGGTGTTCAAAGTTGCTGAACAGGAATATGGCGTCTTGATTGAGCACGTGCAAGAAATTACCCGTGTGCCAGACGAAATGAATCGTGTACCCAAAACATTGGACTTTATCGAAGGTCTGGTGAATTTGCGCGGCACGGTTCTCCCCGTTATTGATATGCGCAAGCGTTTTTCAATCACTCCGATGGAGCGCAATGAACGTCAGCGCATTCTGGTGCTGAATTTTAACGGTGTACAAACCGGCTTATTTATGGACTCGGTATTGGAAGTGCTGCGGTTATCGCGGCAGCTGATTGAAGACTCGCCCAAGTTGTCTGAAGATCAAACCCGCATTATGGGCAAAGTCGCTAACATCAAAAAAGACAAACGCATGATCCAGGTGCTGGATGTCAGTGAGTTGTTACGTAAAGAGGAGATCAAAGGATTAGCGGATGCAAACTTGATGTAGATCGGAAGAGACGTAGGATGGGTGCAGCGAAGCGTAACCCATCTTTTTTTAGTACTGCTTGATGAGTGCTTGATGGGTTACGCTTCGCTGCACCCATCCTACGAAAATCAGTCGAGTGAGCAAATCGAGATGAGCATCAAGGTTCTAATCGTGGATGACTCGGCATTGATGCGCAAATATCTGCGTGAAGTATTTGCCGAAGATAAAAGATTTGTGATCGATACGGCACGGGATGGCAAAGATGCCCTGGAACATATCGCGGCATTCAACCCCGACGTCATCACGCTCGATATAAACATGCCGATAATGGATGGCCTAACTTGTTTAAGCCATATTATGACAAACTCACCCAAACCGGTTGTTATGGTGTCATCGCTGACCGAGAAAGGCGCATTAGCAACCTTTGAGGCGTTGGAACTCGGTGCCGTTGACTACATTCCCAAGCCGGACGGAACAGTTTCACATAATATCAGGCAAGTGGGCCATCTGATTCGTGAGAAGGTCCATGCGGCGTCGCAAATTAAAATGCGGCGCAGTGTCGGTTTAAAAAATCGCATTCAGCAGGAACAAAAGCAGCAACAGCAAGCAACGAGAGCTGCGCCTTCCACGGTAAGAACTGAAAAAAAATCAAGCTCAGTAAGTGCAGATGGACTGATCTTGGTTGGCGTATCGACTGGCGGCCCCAATACCCTGGAGATCATATTAACAGCATTACCGGCAGATTTTCCGTATCCAATTTTGGTTGCGCAGCATATGCCGAGTCGATTCACCAGTGTCTTTGCGGAACGACTCAATAAAATCTGTAAACTTGAAGTGAAAGAAGTCAGTCGGCCAACGCCACTGCTGGCTGGAGAAGTGCTTATTGGACGTGGTGATGCAGACGTAGTGGTTAGCACACGCAATGGCAAGCCAGTGGCGCTGTGTGTACCGTCAGATGAAAACTATCTCTGGCATCCCAGTGTTGAACGTATGGTGAAGAGCGCGATGGAACACTATGCGGCGGAACAATTGATTGCGGTTGAACTGACCGGCATGGGAAATGATGGCGCTTTTGCGATGACATCGTTGCACGAGCAAGGCGGCAGAACCATTGCTGAATCGGAGGAATCAGCGATTGTTTTCGGTATGCCCCAGGCGTTGATTGAAAAAGGCGGTGCCGACAAAGTATTACACATAAATCGCATTGCTGGTCAACTTATGCAGTGGCTGTAGCGATCTGTTTTTGTAGGATGGGTGGAGCGAAGCGTAACCCATCGAAATTAATTAATGAAAGAGATGGGTTACGCTTCGCTCCACCCATCCTACGTTTTTGTTCATCCCTTCTTATTACCCAACAATCTTCACCGGTGCAGCCTCTACTTTCTTCGGCGTGTAGGGACCTTTGGCTTCGCGTTTCAGTTTCTCGATCGACAACTCCTGTTCCAATGCCTTCAAGATCTGATCCGTCATCAAACGTCGCGACAATGCCAACTCACCACGTGCTTCTGGTTTTGCTGCGCCAGACTGTTCGAAGAAACGGTTAGATTCGCGCACTGCATCTTTGGTCAATTGAATGATGCGGTCTTTGTCGCCGGGCGTCATCTCCAGTGCCTCATCACCGTCACCTTTATCGGCGGCGAAGGTCTTGAAGACTTCAATCAGCACAAATTCGAAATCTTCAAGATTGGCGAGATTCTCATTCACAAACTGATACAGCTCGGGGAACATCTCGTTATAGGTCACTTTAAAGGAATCCGAGAGCATCAGGTTCGCGTCAGAAATTTCTGGCACAAACTCGCCTGACAATTCTTTTCTGATTTGGTCTTGGATCGAATTCTTTAATTTGGGTCTATCGACATAGCCATATTGGCGCATGATGATGCGCGTCACACGCGGCAGCATGAACGGGCAAAGTCTGCGGGTGTGCTGCACAATATCCCACACGATAGCCCGTGCTTTGGGATCCAATGAGAACAGCATGAAGTAAACAAATTGTGCCATGCGCGCCCATGGATATTTCAAGTTGGGCACGTTGGGTTTGCGCTTCACGCTGGAGATAAAATCCTTCAAGCGCATGGCGAAGTTTTCCCAAGAGTACATCTTGTCGATCAGATCCATATAACCCTGGTGTAATTCAACCCGTGTCATCTGCTTGGGAATAATATTGGTGGTGCCAGGGTTGCCGTAGTAACGGCCATGGCTGTCACCTTTTAATAGGCGGCCTTCATCGCGTACGCGTTTCCACAGGCGGGTGCCGGGTGGAGCCATCAAAACACGAATCGAAGGTACCGCGAGATTTGCTGACTGAACGAATTTAAATTGTTGCTCGAAAATAGTTTTATCATCGTTATCAAAACCGACAATCAACGAACCGCGCACCGAGATGCCGTAGGATTGAATTTTACGGATATCGGCGACCAGATCGCTGTGCATGTTTTTGACAGCGTTGGTTTCAGCCAGGCTCTCCATATTCGGCGATTCTATGCCGATAAAGATTTCGGCAAAGTTGGCATCTGCCATCATTTCCAATACTTCATCGCTCTTAGCGAAATTGATGGTGGCCTCGCTGGCAAAAGCGATAGGTTCTTTAAAGGTGGCATTCAACTCAGCCAGTTGTTTGAGTAACTTTTTAGTGTAACGGGGATTGCCGTAGAAGTTGTCATCACAGAACACCACACGCCTTACACCCATAGCTTCCATGTTTTTAATTTCTTGGATAACGGTCTCAATCGGCTTGTGACGGAAACGATCGCCAAACAGATAACTTACATCGCAGAACTCACAATCAAATGGACAGCCGCGTGACGTCTGCACGCCGCCCACCAGATAGTTACCGGCATTTTGTTTGATGGTATCCCAATTTGGCGGCACAGTTTTGCTAAGATCGAGTGCCGTGACTTGACGGTAGGATTTTTGATGCTCGCCTTTTTCCCAGTCTTGGAGAAACTGCGGCCAAGTAAGTTCCGCTTCACCGATAAACATGACATCAAAATCGTTGTAATAATTCTGTGGACCGCTGGAAATACCAGGACCGCCAACCACTGCCAAAATACCTTTATCACGCGCGGCTTTCGCCACTTCCGCCGCGCGGCTTAAATGCGCGGTAAAGCCGGTACAGCCGATCAGATCGTAGGTGGCAAAATCCGGCTTTTTGTCTGCCGGACCCTGCACTGCCTCATCCCACAGATCGACATGAAAGCGCGACGGTGTTAAACCGGCGATCGTGGCGATATGCAGTGGCATCAAGAAACTCTTGGTTTTAGTAAACGGCAATTGTAGGAACGATTGATCCTGTGTGAGATCGAATCGCAACGGTACTGGTGCTACCAACAATATCCTCTTCATGTCTTAATCCTTTTCTGTAAAGTCACAGTATCTTTGATTCAAAATTTTAATGTTTTAATAAAATCTGCTTGGCTATTAATATTCTATGAATGCTTCAATTACGCGGGCTTCTGGCCGACTGCCTTCAAGTAATAAAGCATGTCAGGCACACGCGCATAGGTGTGTTTTAGTCGTTCAGCCAGTTCGGCTTCAGCGATTTTGCCATCCAAAAACTGCTGATGAAAATAACGCACGGCGTGCCAAAAATGTCTTCGCCAACTCTGTTCAGTGATATCTACGACGTCGATGCCTTGAAAGCCGCAATCCAACATCAGCGCACGATAGGCGTCGAGATCTTCGAGATAATTCAGTTCAGTGCGACTTTCACGGCGTTTTTCGCCGTCCATTGTCATCAATACGTCACACAACACTAAACGGCCGCCGGGCTTCAATACACGCAGCGCCTGTTTGAAAAAGTCAGCGCGGGTATAAAAGTGGAATGCTGCTTCAACACAAATAATGTTATCAAAGCTGTTATCTGCATAGGTGAGTTCAGTCGCGCTCATCAATTGAAAGTTACAACCAGGCGCGTTGGTTCTCGCAATACTTAACTGGTGCTCGGAAATATTAATTGCGGATACCGCATCGGGTGAATAATAACGGGTTAAATACGCGGTGGTTTCACCTTTACCACAGGCAACGTCGAGAATCGTGCCGGTTTTTTTCGGTGCAGGTATATAAGCCAACAGTTGCTCCATGAGATTTTCACAGGCTTCTTTTTGGGTTTGGGTATCTGTTTCCCAATAACCAAAATTCAGAAAATCGCTTTCACCGTAGTATTTTCCGACCTCTGACCAGTTGCATAATCCATCGTAACGGTTGACGATAAAATCGCGCATTTTCGCTTGTTCACTCATAATACCAATCCTCAAAACATCAATAAAAATAAACTAAATTTCTAATACTATCTGCGCTGGCTACTCTCAATTCCCTCGGCGGAGATGGTGTCGCAAAAGCTAAAATTTATTATCCTCTCGTCATTCCCGCGAAGGCGGGAATGACGGGCAACGGCTATTGCTACACCCTCGGCACCTATGGAACGAGTAAAAATCTACATAGGCTTAACCGCCGAGAACAGAATACATTGCTTAATCGGC
>OBEQ012038057.1_pt1 | contig 16164 bp, 14 predicted proteins | sample 1670901 | NCBI WGS metagenome assembly OBEQ01 (sample SAMEA104232315, study PRJEB22302) | groundwater metagenome | biome: forest; feature: aquifer; material: groundwater | place: USA | collected 2011-08-07 | depth 5.4 m
AAGGCAGAATAGGGATTTCTGGATAAGCTCGCTCAGCTTTAGTGTCATCCCAGATAGGCTTCCAATACCCCGAGAGATAAAAATTCAGGTCTTCATTTGCCACGCGATACTTTTTGGCAATACCAGGGATAAATTGTCGCTGTAATATAAAAGCAGTATCAGCTGTTGCCGCGATTGTTTTGGCACAAGTGAGCGCACTCTGATTAAGATGGGCTGCTTCGGTAATCGCCACTGTATTTTGTTCTGTGGTGGTGACACGACTCAACTGATTTTGATGAACAAAGAAAACATCGTCCGAGTTATTGGTGACTAGCGCGGATTCGCTATTGACGGGGATTTTTCCCATATCGACAGGCGCTTCTGGATTCGCAATATTATAGGTATCAATCTGAACCAGATAATCGTCATAGACAAACACCCAATCATTCGCCGTGCGAACGCCACGAAGTCTGGGAAAGGCTCTATCAATATCGATTTTTGCCTTGACAGTTACACCATCCGTATCAAACAGCAAAACCCCTGCTTTATCGGAAACCATTGTTTCTTCCTGCTGATCAGACGTTGTAATTTGCTCTGCGATTCTCAGTGAAACCCCCATAATCAAATCATCGCCCTGCCAGTCACTGTTTGTGAAGAATTCGCTGGAGGTATTGTTGCCGTCCCACTTATTGACGGGATAGAACATTTTGCCGACCACATTTTTGTGATCATCGCTCAGAAATTCATGCGCTTCAGGTCCAGTTATTAAGTGCTGTTTTATTTCGGCGTAATCAACGGATTCGCCATTGATAAGATTTTCTTTTGATTGCTTTAGCGCTTCGGTTAACACTGGTTGGTTATCGGTATTGTCAAGTAGCGCAGTGAGGTGTTGGTAAATTATTTGCGAAACAAGATTGATCTGCCAATTGGATTGCATGATCTCTTGGTAGGTAAACACAGCGTGCACCGCGCCTTTTAACGGGTGCTGTTCTTCTGTGGTAGCCGTGGTGCTGGTAATAGTGCGAGCATCGGATTCTACTGCAACATCACCACCCGAAACATTCAGCACAAAAATACCTTCGGTGGGAAAGCAGGTTTCAGGAAAGACGAATGCGCCTTTGTCATCACTTTTGGTTTCGCACAGTGGAGTACCGCGCAGTTTGGGATATTGATAAACCGCGACGGTGGCATGTGGCAGCATCTCGCTGTTGGATTGCAGCGTATCGAGATTGACCTCGCCAAGTGAAACCGAACCAGATAAATTTTTTGCAACGACTGCCGGCGGCGCCGACGGAATCACTACCTCAGGAGCAATTTCCGGTGTTGCTGTTGTATCGGTAACTGTAGTCGGTGTTTCTATCGGAGTGGGTTCAGTTTGGCCTTCAACCTGAGTGGGCCCATTCGCTGGCGGTTGCGCTTTAGGTGAAGGATCACTGCCTCCACCACCGCCACACCCTGTCGTTATCACCAACACGCCTGCCAATGTGGAGCTTATTGCTATTTTCGTTACCTGATTCACATCTTCCCCCTACTTGCTAACTTACTCAAAAAGTATTTTTGCTACTTGTTGCAGTAGCATTTCAATGGGATCTAATCCTTTAATATGCGTCCCTGCTATACGCCCGCTCAACGGTGCGATGATGGGACTGCCACTCATTGCAATTATCTGGGGAATCGCTTTAGATGGGTGCAAAGATTTCTCAATAAGTTTTTCACTCACAAGATGTTCACTCTTGCCAATATTCTCAATAATGAGATCAATAGCATTATTACCCAGAATAAATTCCGCCATTTCTTTGTCATGCGCGGAAAATACGACATAGTCCTTTGCGCTGAGGATCTCCACTACGAGCTTCCGATACTGATCGTCACCGTCAATCACCAAAATATGTTGTGGATACCGCTTCATGATCTGCTCTCAAGGACTTTTAAAAATCAATTCATTTAATGACGGCCAATTTATCCCAGAAATCCTGAGGAGCCAATTAGACTCAAGTCGCATTTTTCAAGTCAGAAGTAGACTAAGGTCGTAGTTAGAGGCACTCAGTACGACTAAAGTCTTAGTGGAGCTGCACTCTCTAATAGAGAATTAATGGTAATAAATAGCGCCGATTAAGAATTGCGATTGGAAAAAGAACCATCTGAGATTTCATTATCGTAGGCTGTAAAGTTAGCAATAAGAGAGAATCAGATGAGGGAACGCTCACTATTGGGAAATAGTCGACTTTGTTACCACGAGTAGATTTGATTGAATTATTGCAGAAGACCAATACGTGCAAAGAACTGCCCGAGTAGACCTTGTTTCGATTTCTTTTTCTTATTGTCAATTTGAATAATTCGGATCTGCTTGATCAACTGGGAGAGTTGCGCATCCAGGTTCGACAAACTTTCCCCGTCATGCTCTACATCACCAATAATTTTAGCCATAAAGGGAATGATCGACATTTCACCCAAATGCTGATCGACAATGTGAGTGCGCGTTATTTTTATTATGTTGAGTCCTTCTTGCATAGCATTTATCTCGTTCACATGAATACAGTAAATTGTGATTACTCATAGCGGATTGGCAATCACATTAATCTAACATTAAGAGTTTAGGTGTTGATACTAGACTGAAGTCATAAATTTCAGTCGCCACTACGACTTTAGTCTACTCTATTAGACTAAAGTCTACTGCTTGGCTGCTTTTTACTGAATCGGAAAGCAGAGAAAGCACGCGGGATTTATTTTTCATAGGGGATAGCAGGAATATCGATACTTATGATTTTATATTTACCTTTGCCGCGATTTTCTTCTTGATGGCTAAAGATTGACGGCGATAAGTTAAGATAAAATCCACCTCTTGCTGAATGACCCGAACTTTTTTGGCATCTTCACTGGCATGCTCCAGGATAAGCCATTCAGGTGGGCACTTGCAGTGCAGAGCAAATTCAAGAACTTTGTGTGTCCGATGTTTTTTACCGATTTCAATCGCGGAAATCAATGATTGTGAAATGCCCGTAATATTACTCAATTCAGGCTGACTCAAACCCAGATGCTTGCGTCGCAATTTGAGTCGAACGCCAAGGTGACGAATCGGTTGTTCTATTATTCTGTTACGATCCAAAAGTTGGTGTATGTTATCTACCTTACGCGAGGGAAATTCTCGGTAATTTTCTAGCAGAACCATTTCGTCCGTAGACAAGTACATAGCTTTTACTTTGGTGTACAGTAAGATCTGTGCCTCCAGGGCAAGCTCGACAATGTACAAAGGACTCTTGATATCGTGCTCCACATTCGTTAAAACGCTTTGACTTATTCCACAAATATTGGTGATGTCCTCTTGTCGAAGATTCTTTTTGTAGCGGATATATCTAATTCTCTGTCCCAGTGTGGTATCGAGCCATCCTTTTCCTCGCTCAAGGCGATCAAAGTCCTTTTCGTCAGCTTGTGAGAAATTGGGGGTAGGTTTTTTCATATCATTCTTTTCTCTGTCGACCCTGCTGATTCACAACAAGTTAACTTGTGTTGTTTTCCACTCTTATCAGCCTTAATCCTAGCATGCACGTTCGATTTTTAACAACTCGGCGATTTTATTGCTGTATTTACTGATAGCCCTCTTTTATGAGAGCTATCAGTACTACATGTCAGTTTGCAATTGTCGAAAGTAATCCGTCCAGATCATGCTCGAGTAACTCACAGAATATTTCACGTTCTGTAGTCCTTGAAGCAAAAATCGTCTTTAATTCTTGAAACTCGTGCGTTGACAAATTTTCTTCCATCCAATCGAGATTGTCCTTACAACAACTGCAGGCTACAAACGATAGGATGTTTTTTCCGGCAAATTTCCAGCCACGAGATTCCAAGGCTGTTTGTGTCTTTGGCTCTAACATGCCACGACTTAGTTTGAAGCTTTCAAAATCATCATCGGTCAAATCATCATAACCGTTGCTGATTTCGTCTTCCAGTAGGTGAAACGTATCCCAGGGTTCATTACATTGAGGGCAATGGATATCCATTGTTAGCTCCTTTTGCTTGTCATTACAGGTTTAATGGCAGGAACTAACTCCCTGACGGGAAAGTTAGTTCCCGTTGGGGTTGGAATTACATTGATGCTTTCAGCTCAATCAATTTTTCTCGATTGAGTTTTTTCATCGTTCGGCCATGGGCAACATACGCAATGACGCGAATATTTTTATCCCAACAGTTGCGGCACGAATTACACTTACCACTGTGGTGAGCAGAACAAAGTTCAGCGCCTTCAGGTAAAGTTAACGGATCGCTTATAACCACTGAACCGTGATAAGTCGAGTACTCGCCGTTGATCGAATCACTTGAATACCGTACAACGGCGTTATCCAATCGATTGATCTTATCAAGAATGCATTTAATCTTAGGCACTTTGTGTGATCGGGTAGGAATCCAGTGCTTTACCCAAGGTGTTTGAGAGCAAATCTCGAAAATTTTCTCTGCCAACACTTCGGAGTAAATGTCACCACTGTCCATCCAGCGAAAAAAGCGATCTGCGTCTAATGCAGAAATCATTCTCGCTACCCAGTCAGTTTGTTGCCAATCGAGTTTATTGTGGGCTCTGATCTGTTTGACGGCTGAAAACCGGTAATGACCAGAACGCGCATAACATCCTTGACAGACATCCACAAGTTCACCCCCCTCTTTAGCCCCTGGACAGGTTTCTAAAGCAGGCAGCGACCAAGATCGAATGCCGTCAAGTTTTGACACTCTCGAGAGTTGCACACCCTGGTAGATGGTGTGGCTCTTCAAAAGATTCTCACTTTTTTTACAGTCAGATTTATCAGATGCAATCACTTGCATAATGTTGTCCTCCAAAAAAAGAGAACAACATCCCCGAAGGAATATTATTCCCTCGGTGGGTTTTAAATAAAAACAATGCGACACGATAAAAGTAATCATGTTGACACTGTTTTGGTTTTCGGACGGTATTACACAGTGGCTTTGCACGCTTGTTAGGACGACATTCCTCTCAAGAGTTAAAGTGGCACTGCGTTGATATTACAGCGTTGTATGTACTGCTTTCATTTGTTGCTTTCGCTTGAGTAACTCAATCTCTCGCCACGTTTGATGCAATGTACTAGTCACCAAATCCAGGGTACGCTCAGCCGCTGCAATGACAGTCGCATTGACATGCCCTGCAAGATTTGGAAGTCCGCACAGGAAATGAATCGGTGGTAGATAACCTAGGCACATATAGCCTTGGCAAATTTCCCAACTCAAATCCATTCCTCCCGCCTTGAGCGCCAGTACGGGCTGCTGACCAACCATCACTAACACCAAAGGAAGACCCGCTTCTAGCAAGTTCATCTGGGCAGAAGACGTTTCTGAGAGATCAAAATGCGGCAAGGGATAAAAATACCATACTGCCGGTATTAGGTTCTCACGTTGGAAAATATTCTGCTCACAGACGTTCCGCCAAATCCGCAAGCCATCCACTTCCCTGCTATCGAGAAGATCAACCAGCATCTCGATCAATGCCTCACGATTTTCAAAACTGAAGTTCATTCCTAAGAAATCCTCCAGGTACATCATTAACGACAAATTGTTCATGGTCCATGGGTTAGGAGCAGGCGGAGTTACGCCGACTCGATCGAGATAGTCTTTACATGCCGTCAGTGACCATGTATTGGTTGAAGGGTATATGATCTCCCATTCGGGACAATCACTCTTATTTTCAGACCAATCATAAGGAACCGGTGTGATGTATAAGGCATTCGGACTTAATTGCGTGACATCGATATTGTCAATATTCATAGGACTGTTCTCCATTTGTAACGGAACAGTCCCCAATAAGGAGCTGTTCCCTTATTGGGTGAATGTGATGATTAACCGCATCATGATGGGTTTATCATTTGGGTTGTCGCAGCATGACTGCAAAGCAGCTGCTATTAAGCTCCACCGATTTCGGTGTTCTGTTTCTCAAGCCATTGCACAGATAAAGTCGTTACTGATGTGCCGCAGTAACCACGGTGTAACAACGTGTTTGGCGAATGGCACACACTGTTGCCATGCGCCAAAAACGCTGTAGAAGTCGCAGCTTTTACACTGCGACTTCTGTTCCGTTTGCATGTAGATCTCAAGCGTCGTGCAGAAAGGCTCAAACACTCTGGCATGGTCGCGACAAATCGCGTCCTACCACAGTGCGGTCAGCTTAATGGAGCCATGACCTTGGCAAAGTCCAGAGTGAAAAAAACGCTTCACTCTGCTGGGGCGCGCAACACGAGCTACACACAAAAGGTCCACTGTTTGTATCGGCCACGGCACCGGTTGGATAGGCTTATCAAGGTAGCGATACCCTGACAAATCTCTCTCATCCTGTGCATCCACCTCACAGAAAAGGGATTTGTCAGGGTATCGACGATTCTGACGTATACCGCGGCCGACGTTTGAGAACCGGAAAAAAGCCAGTCAAAGGAAGAGATAGGCTCTTCCTTCAACTTGCTTGGTTACCACGCGTTTACGCTGCTTTTGAGGGCGAACGGGTCTGTTGTTTTTTCACAAACAGACTACCCGCGTCAAAATACAAGTATCCACGTTGGTTAAGTGCCGCATTGGCTGCCGCAAAACCTTCATGATCGTTGGCAAACGGAATGGTGTTCTGATTGGATTCCGCTTGGTCAATCAGGTCCTTTAGCCAAGGGGCTGGCAAAGCTTGATGCGTTACAGTGACTGTATCAGGACTCGCGGGTGATTCGACGATTTCACCATCGACTTGTTCCTGCACTGGGGGCTGTGTGACGAAGTGAAACTCCGTCCATTTGCCCTCCTTGTCCTTGTATGAAGCCGAATCCAATCGATACAGCGTCGCCGCAATGATCGGATGAGCTTGGTTGATGTCAGGCTTGCCGTTAGTCTCGCCAAACCACACATCACCTCTCAGATCACCCAGCGATACGATCGTAGACAGCTTAACAGTCTTGCCCAGTTCCTTCATACCAAAGGCGTCGATCAACTCCAAAGCACGTCCCACTGCAGTTTGCCCTTTAAAGTAAACTGAGCAGGCACTCGTTCGACGCTTACCTTTGAACTCGCCATTGGTTCGCGGTTTTCCATACTCGACAAAGGCATCACACGCCAACGCTGCATCGCCACCTTTTTCCGAATCGACCCATCGAAACCGACGAAGGTAGCACTGAGCGTTATCGGCATTGAAGTTAACATAGTAAGGATTTTCAGTTGACATAGTGTTTCTCCATTTTTAGGTAACATTGAATTGAGAAAACGCTATGCCCCAAAACGGGAAATAACGTTTTCCCGTAAGGGTCTGGCCGAAGCCAGGCAACATGAGCCGAACCGAAGATTCTGTGTCTTTCAGGCTTTGGACACTTTGATCCGTCACGCATCCGCGACATCTTCTTTCAGATCGTTGAAGATTTTAGGACTCCTCGTGGAGAGGAGATACGACAAACGCAGATTAACACGGTGTCGTCAGAGAAATCGTTTTTTTCGAAAAACGTTTTCTCTGGCGATGATATTTTTGGGAGGAAAGTGACTGGACGTCGAAAAACTGATTGATTTTTCTGTGAATCTTAGGGAGATGGCGTTAGCACATCGTTCGCCACTGTCTAACGCCAGTGAAAACCTTAAATATCTAAGGCAATGCCTATACTCATCAAATTACCCGAAGCATTCATCGGCTCGCCACCGAATTTTTCCAGTTCGGGCATTTGCGTGAACTCCAATTCGAGGCGCGCCATGTCACCGATGACTACACCCATACCCAATCCAAAACTCAATCCCGTGCCGCTGCCTGAGGCGTCATACCAATCCGATTCTAGGTTATAGTCAATTTTTGCCAAACCCGCTTTAGCTTTGAAATAGAATTCGCCTGTGCTCTGATAGGTCGCATACAGTGCCTGAGTATCCGAGCTGAGCGTTGCACCATAGCCGAGGTTGTCTTCATTCAATGTTTGTGTGAGTTGCGCTTCGACCCCGATGCTATCAGTCAATCGATACCCTGCGGAAAAACCGAGATTTCCCATATCAGCGTCTTCAGAGTGAAGACTGCCATAGTGAACACCTATATATCCATCTGCTAACGCAGATACTGATATCAATGAGAGCGTTGATGCACTGCAAAGGGTGATCATGGTCAAGAAGGTGGAACTGCGTTTATGCATGGTTTGATACTTCATGTTGATTACCTCTAAAATAGTGAATGGTCAGGCCGAACAAAGCCATTGCAGCGAGGCCACGCGCTGCAACGGAATACGATAGGTTCGCATCGTGATTGAATATTGTTGAGATTCGTTAAATGGTCATCGACGAGTATCACAGTGAGGTCATTTCAACGTGATACTCCTCATGCGCTATAATGAATCCGCGTTACTGTTCCATGGGTTCTTCTGCCGCTTTCTGGGCTGCTTTGGTCGGCAGGTAGACGAGTTCCTGAATCATGGGCGTTAACGGCAGCATTTCTTCTGCGTCAATTTTTTTGAACTCTTTCTTGGTTTTAGGATCGGTGCGTTGGTAGAGAGATCCTTTGATGAAGACAGCATTGCCTTTCTTGAACAGGTGTTTCGCTTCTTCTGCATAGTTCCACAGTGCCACGTCATACCACTGTCCTACATCGTCCCATTGATCGGTTTGTTTATTCTTTTTGAAATCGAGAGTTTTCACACTGACATTTAATACAGGCGTACTATCCTCACCTAAGTACACTAATTCAGGGTCAGCTCCCAATCGTGCTCTGCCAATAAATAGACTCATCTGATGCTACTCCTCTGGAGGGTTAAGGGGATTTACCGTATGCATCACCTTAATCGAAACTATCCGGAGAAATCGTTTTTTTCGAAAAACGTTTTCCTCTTTCAACAAAACTAGAGAGATGATGATAAGTCTCAGTAGAGAATCGAGACAATTTTTAATGGAGATAAGCCACTACTTGTGGCACACAAATCGCGACAGTCTTTCAATGGGTGAAAATTTTTGGATCAAAATAATTAATTAATTTTGTCCTGTCGGCTAGCGGATTAAGGAAATACGGGGCGCGCAGAAACTTGGGCAAATCGACTTGAGCGAAGCATGCAAGTTAGGGGATGTCGAACTCAATCAAGGTGATATATCCGAAATCGAAAGTGGAGTTCGCAGTGTGAAAAACTTCGAGCTGGACTGCATCGCGCGCATTTTGAATATCTCACCCATTTACTTGTTGCGCGGCGAGAATGATTGAAGAACACAACGGATTTATTCCAAACCCATTGTGTTCTTGCACACGCTTTTCAGTGACACATTACTGACTCACAGTCACTGTAATGTCAGAATAATTAAGAGGGGTGTTTTCTTTCGGCACGACTCTCACCAAATAGGTTCCTCTTCGTTGAGCAGACTCTGTTATCTGGGTGGTATGAGTTATCTCGCCGTACGTTATAGGAAAACTGCTCAATGTATAATAATTATAGTAGATCGCGCATTTCTCTTTAATCAGCTCCGGAATATTAAATGTTAAGCGTTGACTTTGCTCCATGCTGCCGTAAATAAAGTACGTATCCGGGTTGCCGACCGGCAAATATTCCCAACGTACAAAATTCTGCGGGAGCATATCCTTGAACTTCAGCAAGACGTAAGTGTAATAGTGAAATACAGTGTAGATTGGTTTCTCTCGTTCCATAAACGTTTCAAAAAATCTGTTGGTGTCTCTAGAAACGGGAATGGGTTTCAATACCTCTCTGCCATCAGCCGTCACTTGTGGTAGTTGCGTTTTAGAATTGTTTTTGATTTTGTAGAGTCTTGCACTTAATGTGACATGTTGTGGCTGTGCGACTTTAAGCGTTGCAACACCGTCTGCTATTGACCAATTAAATTCACTGCTAGCGCCGCTCGGCCCTTTAGAACTCAATTGAGTAAGCGTTTTTGCCGAAGGAAATCCATATACCACCAGGGTCCAAATTTCGGCAGTATCATTTAGCTGCTCAATAGACAGCGTGAGTTCTTTCTCTACCAAAAAATTTCCGCTTTTTGAGGCAATGCAGTTGGTGTTCCAGCGGGGTGCCATCGCCAGCAGGGCCGGAATTGTCAATTTCTTATCGATTTGTTTCTGGTCGAGGAACTGCCATTCATTCCTTTCCCTGGAAATATATTTAGTAAAAAAAAGCCAGAGGTAATAAATCGTGAATTTATAGACTTTAAAACTCGCAAAGGACAGCAGGGCAAGCGGAATCTCCCATAGGGGCGACAGACCTTTCATAAACTAATTCTCCATTAAATTAAAATGTATAGCCGATGGAGAGACCCCATTGTCGGCTTGGGTAAAAATACGCACCGATACCTCCCGGAAGAGACGTGATTTGTCTGATTACTTGGCTGGGATATTCGTATTGAATGGCTCTTTTGTCATTCAGATTATTTATCCAGGCGGACATTTCGAATCCCTGGCGAGTGGCCAGCCCTGCTCTCAGATTGAGAAGTGAAAAACCACCACGGATGAATTCGTTGTGTGCAAAAATAGTGGTTCTCCTCTCACCAATAAACTGATTCTCCAATCTTACCCAACTTGTATAGTCGTCTATCGGTTTGACATACTGGGCGGCAAGATAGGCGGTAAGTTGTGGCCCCCTTAAATTTTCTCCCTTCATATCTTGAATCAACGGTTGTCCGGCAGCATCCGCCTCGGCAAAGGTTAAAAAAGAGCAATTTTGCAGAGAGCGAAATTCTTCAGGGGCACAAATGCCATTCTCGAACACTTCAAAATGCGCGTCATTGTACGAGGTATTCATTAAAATGCTGAGGCCATTTACCGGTTGATATTCCGTATTAAGTTCTACCCCCGAGGACTGAACTTTATCGGCATTAATTGTCATATTCGTTCGCCCATCGTAGAAACTCAATTGGTAGTCATGAATGGCCGCGAAATAGATATCGCCCGACGTTTTCCACTGGTGTTCTGGCACATCAAGATTAAAACCGATTTCGATGTTCGTTATGGTTTCCTCCTCGAATTCCAGATCATCCACCGACTCGACATACGTCTCTCCAATACCGATACTTTTAGTATGCGTGAAACCTCCGGGTTTGGTGCCAGAGGCCAGTTGAGCGTAGACTGCAATCCGATCATTGATATCTGTATTGGATTTTAGGTAACTTCCCCAAACGAACTCTTCCCGTGATGCAGAGACGTCGGCATAATATTTCTCAATGATAAATGCTGAGGTGGCCGTACAATTTTCTACGCCCAATTGAACTGTATCGTAGGAGCAAAAACCCGATTGATATCGTCCAAACTCCTTGCTCACATGCGTGAGTCTCATCCCCGTTGTTAGCTCCGTTTTTTGCGTGAGCTGAATAGTGATGTCTCCGTAAACAGAAACTTGCGTATTGTTCGCATCGTTGGCCGTTTGAATAGGTGCAGTTTTGCCATGCATCACATCCGCTGAGGCGAGATCAAGAAAATAAGCCGCTCCCTCAGGATTCGGCGTCGTGAGTGCTCTCAAATACATAAAATCCGAACCGCCATAATAGACCAGATCATCGTCGATGGTTGTTTCTGTATAGGATATTCCCCCGACATAGCCAACGTCTGTTGACGAGCGAGATATGAGCCGGAAATCTTGAGTGAGTGTTTCAAGTTGTTGTGAAACTCCGCGATTAACCAAATTAAAATTTGATGAGTCTGCATCGGTAAAAAGTGTAAATTTGATTTTCGAGAACGCCGTGATCGATTGGATGTCGACATCTTGACCCGTGTACTTCAGATTTAAACTATAGAGTTGATTGTTACCCTGATTGTCATCAGCGAGATCGGAGGAAAATCGCATTTTGTCAAAATCAGGCAATACCAGCGAACCGGAACGATCGACTGTGTATCCCTTCAGTTCTGCATTGGTATAGGCAACACTCATGACACTCGTTAAGAAATTAATTTGATCCTGGGTGAAGCCATAATCAAGGGTTCTGTTTGCGCCAGGAAAATCACTGTTGTCTGTACTGTAATCGACACTGAATACCGCTTGCAGAGTGTCATCAGGGGCATAGAGAACCTTTGCTCTGGCGCCCTTTCTGTCAATGAAATTAATTTTTTCGCCAGTATACTGATTGTCGAATTGGCCATCCGATTCATGCACGTACCCACTGAACCGTCCCGCAACGCTGTTGGAGAATGGCGCGTTAAAGGTCAACCGCGCATTACTGTCATCAAACTTTCCCACTCGGTATTCTAATGAACTCTCTGTTTGGTCAAACGATGGATCTAGGGTATCCACCACAATGGCGCCGGCTATTGCATTCGTTCCATAATGGGTGGTCTGCGGTCCACGCAGCACCTGAACGCTCTTGATGTCGAATACATCGCCCGCTATCGCAGTGCCATTGGGTTGCTCAATACCGTCGATGAAGGTAGCGACTGACGGTGACATGCCGAAATTCGACATACCAATATCACCGAAACCTCGAATTGTGGTTTCGGATCGTCTGCCGCTGTGGTAATAGTTAGTGCCTGGTGCAACGGCTGTGATGTCATCAATGGAATCCGGTTTGATCACACCAATCAATTGTGAATCAAGGATAACTTGATTCGATTTTGGTTTTTTCGACAACACCACAATTTCATCTAACTTATTGTTTGCGTTCTCCGCAAGACAAAAACTTGAAACGCAAAACAGCATTATCCCTAACTTAGTCACAGAGTCATCCTAATAGTATGCTAACTGAGTTTGTTCATACCGCTGAGAAGGTCGTGGACTTGTTGACGTCCTATCTCTCGTTCTTTGATAAATGTATTGATGATGTTGAACAATCGGCGCATTTGCACCGGTTTATCGATATAGCCATTAAATCCCTCACGATGCGCTTGCCGTCGCACCTCAAGTCTTTGATCTGCGGAGATGGCATACACAGGAACAAACGGATCAATTTTTTTAATTTGTTGAAAACATTCAAAACCATCCATACCAGGCATATGTATATCGAGGAAAATAAGATCATAGGGTGAATCAGAATCAATAGCAGCCTTATGGGCGTCCACCCCTGATTGACCGTCGCTGATAAGGTCAAGCTCAAACAGCGTTTTACCTAACATCGCTGACAACAACACTTGATTTTCCCTACGGTCTTCCACATACAAGATTTTTAACGGTACATTGAGAAGCTCAATTTCTTCACCCAAGTCATCGGCGTATTTGTTTACATTGTCAATTCTCGAAGTCGTTGTTAACGTAAATTCGAAAATGGAACCTCTATTTTCCTCGCTTTCAACCACAATATCCCCATCCATCGCGTTCGCGATATTTTTAGCAACCGATAATCCGACACCGAATCCCTCGTAGTTACGATTCCTCGACTGAGACGCTTGTTGAAAAATATCAAAGATAAATTCCTGCTTCGATTTTGGTATACCAATTCCGCTGTCCTGAATTCGAAAGGTAATTTTCGTCTTGTCGTAATCCACTGGTTGCAAACTCAGGGTAATGGCAATGCGACCTTGATGCGTATATTTAATGGCATTCTCGACCAGATTCGATATGACTTGGAAATACCGGCGAATATCTTGTTCGATGACAAGTCTCGCGAACTCGATTTCGTTTTGTGTGTTAAACTCAAAGAGTAAGCCCTTGTCTTCTGCTCGTTTGGCGTATTCACCGAGACGCTTTTTCATTTCCATCAGATAATGAAATTCAGCTTTATCCAGCGTGACCTTCCGAGACGTTATCGATGCCAAATCCAGTAAATCACCGACCATACAATTGAGGTTTTTGGATGCGTCTTTAATATAACCCAAACTCTCTTGTTGACCTTTGCTCAATTCCGTATCAAGAAGCACGTCGGTAAAACCACAAATCGTATTGAGAGGTGTTTTGAGTTCATGGCTCAAAGAACCTAAAAATTCGGTCTTGGCTTTGTTGGCCATTTCAGCGTTTTCTTTTTCGATCTGCAACTGTTTGGTCTGCGCTTGTAATTCTTGCGTGAAGGTAATCATGTTGTCCGCATGGCGACGCTGCTCTTGCTGCAATTTTTTCTCGACATCTGTGATTTTGGTGCCGATGCAGAGAGACATCGCAATATATTCGAGTATGGCGACGAATATCAGCAGGTTTGATGTCCAGAATGTTAAATCAATAATCCCGTGACTCAGCAACACCGTGCTTAAAATACCGGCCGAAGTAAATACGATTGCGATACCAAAAAACAAAGCATAGTAATTTCCTTTTCTCGCCATTTGGATGCAAACGTAAAGGATATAAGCCATGAGAATGCACTTCCCTAACCCCCACAGTGAAATGGCGGCAGAGGCATATTTTTCACTTAAAGCGCCCACTAATACGGTAGTCGCCGAAATGGCAATCCACACCGCAACAATGATTTTGGAGTATTTGGTAAAACTGGAAAGGGCCAATGCCCTATTAGCAAAGCAAACGAAAAATACCGATGCGAGACAAATCCATAACCATGCAAAGGTTCCCTGATTTTCAATGTCGATGCCAAAATCGCGCAGTGAGGGCATCAAACCAAAGTACATATAATAATGACCGCACATCTGCGCACCGAACAATGTAAAACAGGTAACGTAGGCGCAAAACCACAAGAGTTCGGTATATTTTCGGTTGAGACGAAAAAAGAGAAGTAGATGAAAAAACACGATCAGTACTGCGGCACCATAGAAGAACGATAGTGCGACATTTTCAACAGTATCGCGATACATTAATGCAAAAGTATCTTCCAACCGGAGGAGGCACAAAATGGGAGACCAGCTTTTAATGCGAATATAGTAGGTTTCTGTTTCCTGCGTCGGTTTCAATGGATAAACAATCGTTCGCTGTTTGGGGCGATTTTTAAATCCATTGTCCGACCCTAACTCCACCGCTTCGTAACCGTCAGCTGTTGGCAGATACAACGTCATAAGGTGTTTTGCATACTTCTCGTCGGATAAAAACCAGTTCTTATCTGAACCATTGAAATTGATGGTTAGCCTTAGCCAAATTGCAGAATCCGTATGTCTAAATTGGTAGTTTTTTCGATATCCCCAAAATTCATCTTTTAGTTCTCGAATTTGTTCAATACTAACGTTACCGCTGGTGTCCTCAAAATACTGTATATGTTGAGTCAGGACATAACTTGACGTGGAAGGATCAATGACGAGAGCTGTCTCCTCAGCATACGCAGAACACACAAACAGTAAAAAGACTAAAAGATACTTTAAGCTGATCTGCATATTGTGGCGCCTTTATTGTGAAAGTTTAATAGGATTCTTCCCTGAACCACACCAAATAGACGAATATGGGTATAACAATACAATCAATCATTACGTGAAATGCTGGAAATAACACATCTTCACTGAATAACGCCCGGTACGCTCCGCCAATACCACCCAATAAAGGGAAAATAATGCCGGCTTTGAACGCGATGGGATTGCCTTTCAATGTTTGAATGCCAATCAAAGCATAGATGACGCCACCATAGATTGCCGCGCTGTAAACCGAAACCGTTTCCTCATATACAAAAACTTGTAGAACATGGGTAAAGGCGCTGATGATCATCAAGATCCCAGCGAGTTTTCTAAATTCATTCATGGTGCAAAATCCCTCTGCCTTCGATAGAGAATTATAAACCAATGGTTGTTTCAACAAATAACAATGCATCAATGAGTTGATCAAATGTATTGTGTGCTGGAGAATTTCGATTGGCAAATATCTCATCGACGTTTTTAATTTCAGAAACAAAATCCACCAGTTTTGTCATGACACGCACGTAACTGACACGAGGAAATGAGGGCGAATCTTCAAGTATATTGATGCCCTGGCCTCGTGCTTTTTCACTCAATGCCAAAATGATTTGTGTAAAGGCCCCTTCGGATACCTTTTTTGTCCATTGGTGGCCATCAAGTGTGGGGTTTAGGTCGTTGGAATCACCTGACTCAATTGGATTTTTAACGATGGCATCACCAAAGAGTAACCACGCGTAAATTCGCTCAGGATCACGCACCAGATTCATTCGCGCCAGTAATATCTTCACATAATTTCGCGCACTGCCGGGCAACGGGGGTTTATCTTTTTCAAGCCAATTTTTCATAGAACCCTGGGATGCATTAAATAAGGTTCCCATTTCAACTTGGCGTCCTCGATTCGCTGGGCTAACGCCTGCTAAATCCAGGAATCCGTTAAATCTTTCAGAAAATCCAGGATAGGTGCTGGTGTCGATTTCATGCTGTAGAGCAAGTGTCATGGCTGTGCTACTCCTTTAAAT
>OBEQ012462141.1_pt1 | contig 16163 bp, 23 predicted proteins | sample 1670901 | NCBI WGS metagenome assembly OBEQ01 (sample SAMEA104232315, study PRJEB22302) | groundwater metagenome | biome: forest; feature: aquifer; material: groundwater | place: USA | collected 2011-08-07 | depth 5.4 m
CCAAATCGGTAGCAGAAAGTGGAGAAGACTTCGCGCCAACAATGTCAGGGACAAGCGCAGCGGCACTCCCGATGTCCCCCTGTACGGCCCGCCCCACATCGGCGGCGATCTGGCCGGAAGCGAACGGAACGAAGTTCTCCAGCAACCTAACGGCAACCTGTTCTGGATTATCTCTTGTCGGCTTCCCGCTGAAGTCTCGGTTGCCGATGAAGTCCCAGGCGTTTGCCACAAGGCCGGAACTCGTGCCGCGCAGGGCCTCTGCGGGGTGTCCGCTGCCGGTAGCCACGATCATGCGGGCGAGTGAGTCCCAGGTGCCGAAGATCGACCAGTCCCTCTCCAGAGCGCGGATACGCATAAAGTTGGGGTTGTACCTTCCATCAACGATTGGACGGAAATCGGTCTCATGCCCAAGCGCCTCATTGACAGCAATGGTAATCGCCGTGCCCCAGCCCACCATTTTCAGGAGCGACGTGCGGGCGATGCGCTGGTCTAGTGTTGCGCCAGGGCGAAGCCCCAGAGCGCCCGAAGCAACCGTCTCTAGGCGAGATTGCATAAACCGTGGCGCAAAGAGGAGCCAGTCGCCCAGCGTTTTCAGGCTCCTATCGTTCGTCCAACCAGTCTGACGATTCGCGGCAGCGGCAATCTTCGCCAGGTCTCCGCTCGATTCAATCTCGGCAAGCGTGCGAGGCTTCTTGAACACGCCCAGGCCGCGCATTTCATCGCGGAGCATGTCATCCGCCCAACTCAACCTCATGGAGTCCCCAAAATACCCGAAAGCCCTGTTCGCCTGTCGAACCAACGGGAGCCGTGCCACTGTCTCAGAAATGCCTTGCCCGAGCTTGAACTCCGTCTCCGCTCCACCAATGCGAAGGGCAGCCCGCGCCCATCCTTCGGATGTAAGCCGCCCCTCTGCTTGAGCAACACGGTCAAAGTCGTTGATGAACTGGCCGAGAATCCGGTCGCCTTCGTTGCCCCAAGCGCGCAGATTCACCTTCAACGCCTGATAGTAAGCTGCCGGATCAGCGCCAAGGCCGAGAAGCCCGTGTATACCGAGCGCGGAGTTGTCCGCCGTTGCTCGTATGCCACGGTAAAGACTTTCCGAGGCAGCCTGGACGCGCAGAAGGGGCGCGCCTGCTCCTGTCGGGACACCCTGATCTCGCAGCACCTTGTTGGCCGCGTTCGCAATGGCGTCCGGGAATGTGTACCCCGCCAACCCTGGCAATCCGATGGTGGACTGGTATCGCGGAGTAGCGGAACCTGGAACTGCTGGCTCCCCCACAGTCTTGAAGAAGTTCGTAATGTGAGCATCCGTTGCACGTCGCCCGGCGTCATTTGCGTAAGAGGTGAGAGCGTCACGAAAGGATGGGTATTCATACCCGGCCTTGATCCCTTCCGCCTGTGACAAGAAGCGCATCGGCCGCTCAAATCCCTTCTTGACTCCGGTGCGTGCCCCAGCGCCTATCTTGACGGGGAGATCAGCCCCTACCTCTGTAGCAACTGAACGCGGAATGTAAAAGCCCCCATCCACCACATCGGCCCTTGACCCCACTTCTACCCCTGTCTTTCTGAGAAGGTCACGGTACGGCTCAACCATTCCCTTTATTTTTGTAAGGGCGACCTGTTGCTCCGCCGTAAGTTGCGACAGATAACGCGGAAGTCGAGCGGCTACATCTTGGATCGTTGGGGCACCGGGCACGGCGAGGTCAACGTTCGCCAGGGATGGGATGCCGCCATTCTTGTCAAACTTGAACGCGCCACGGGCTATCTCATCTCCACTCGCAGCAATTCGGCTTGCCTGACTTTCAATTACCGGCCCCACCCGTGCTCGCTCCCCAAGCGCAGCCTGGGCATTGGGGTTGTCCTCTACAGCCTTGAACGGCTTGCCAATCGTGCGCCGGACAACGTTTGTAATCTCCTGCCGTTTCGTCAAGGCAGGCTTGATGTCACGAAGGCCCAAGATGTTAGGGCCGATTCCTTGCGGAAGCGGCGGCACAGGCCCAGGTGCGCCCTGAGCAGCGGCCTCACCGCCAATCGCGCCACGTTCGCTTGCGGCGAAGCGGCGCACTGGCGCAGGAACCTTCCCTGGAAGCTCTCCAACGCTTCTAGCAGCCCGCCTCGCAATATCCGCAGCCACCGCTCTTTCGGCAGCGGTCGGGAGCCTGCCAATACCCCCGAGCCCCAAAAGGGCCAGGTCAAGCGGCGTCCCTTCGTGGCGTTCCGGCCCCTGGGCCGCGCCGAAAGTGACGACACTGGCGGCGAGGTTGCCCGCGAAGGCTCCTGCCCTGCTATCGCCCGTAACCTCTATCTTCTTTCTACCGCCTAAGAGCCCTTGCCCGAACAGCCCCTGGATGCTCGCGTCGAATGTCTGCCCAAAAGTCTGAGCAAAGCCTGGAAGGCCCCTGATGTCTCGCTGTTTGCCCCCTGTGTCAAATACGTTGAAGTCGGCTGGTGGAGGCATGGGAGGGGGAACGTCATCTGGCAACTCAGCCGGGGGGTGGAAGAAAACGTAGTCAGGGGTGTGCTTCTTGATCGGGTCAACGCCCATAACCCGTTTGACAGGCGGGGCCGTGAACTCGCGGTCGGTGGTCATACCAACCTAGCCTTGGTCTTGCGAACCGGCTTGGGCGGCGGCGCCACCAGCGCTTGTTGCTCCGCCGTCATCGGCATGAAGCCCGTAGCTACCGGCCCCCCTTTGGCTGCTGCTATGACCCGACTGAGTTCATCAGATTGGTTAGCCGAGGTCGAGGTCGGCCCAGATGCCCCGAGCCGCCTAGCCTCCTCAACGTGCTTGGCGATCATGGCGGTGGCCTGCTGGAGGGAGGCGCTGGTGGTCAACCCCTTGGAAAGATCGAGTTGCGCCTTGCCGGTGCCGCCTTCGGCGGGGTCCGACACGGTGGTGAGCGACTTCCGAATCTGGGCCGCCGTGGAATCGGGCGCGTCCGCGCCGAAGGCTGTCCACAACTGGTCTCCCGTGACCGGCTGTGCCAACTGACCGACTCGCGTCGGATCGGTAGGGTTCAAAAAGTTGGGAAGTGCTGGAGCGCCCAAGGCTAGAAGGCGGGCGCGTTGTTCGGGGGTGATAATTTGCCCCAGACTCCTGTTGGCCCCGGCTCCTGGAGCTGTCAGAGCGATAGGAACGCCAAACAGTTCGTCCTCCGCCTTCTGCGCCCCCTTCTGAATCTCAGGCGCGGCCTTTTCTCTAGCCTGGGCTACCGCGACTCCTGGATCAACACCACTTAGGTAGAGGTCAAGGGCCACCCTGGGGTTGAAATCGCGCGTCGCGGCATACACACTGGTCAGCCATTTGAGCGTATCCTGACCGTCTGCGGGGCCAGCCTGTCCCCCTGTGGCTCTGGTGGCGGCTTGCCCCGGCGCTACAGCCGCTCCAGTGCCGGGTGCGGCAGGCACAGGTGCCCCAATCGACGTGGCCCTGGTCAGCCCCGCGTTTGGCGCAGGCGGTGGCTGTACGCCCAGTTCCTTAGCCCGCCTTTCCGACTCTAGAAGGTTGGACTTCGCCAGAACGGGGTCTCCCTTCGCTTCGTCGAGGGCTTGGCCCAACTGATCCGGGGTCAGCGCAGGGAATATACTCGCCATCGTACCCTGGAATACCTGGCGCTGTATCACCGCCCGGTTTTGTAGTTCCGCTGCCTTGTTACCAGTACGCACATCATTCACGATAGCCTCCGGCGTCAGGCTCGGGCTGCCCTGTAGCGCCGCCAGCGCCTCTGGAAGGGCAAAGTTGGGGTTGAGCCGCCAGAGGTCACGTATCTGGGCAGCCTTCTTGTCCAGGGCAGCCGTCGCAATGAGGTTCGCCTTGGTCTTGAAGGGGTCGCCAGGGACATAGGCGGCATATGCCTGTGGGTTCCCCGAAAGGCCAATGAGCAGGGCGCGATCTATTCCGGGGTCAACCAGCGGCGCGGGATTACCCCCGCCCGTAAGGACAAAAAGCTCCTCATCCCCCCGCGTCATATCCGACAGGCCCGCGAACGCCTCACGGAGCGCATCCCGCACGTCAATGGGAAGATCGGGATTATTGAGCATATCCTTCAGGACGGCATCATGTTGTTTCTCGAAGTAGTTCCGGTAGATGTCGCGGTTCGCCTTCTCCACGCGCTTTGCCGCCGAGTAAGCGATGAGGTTCGTGGAGACAGTCCGCGAAAGATCAGCCTCGGTTACGGTGCCCGTGAGGTCTGGCCTGGCGACCCCCAGGAGCTTAGGATTTACGTCCTGAAAGAAGTCCACCAGAGAAGCACGGCCCCGATCTCCGAGGGGGTCTAGGCCAAAAGTCCCGCCTGGCAGACCCTGGGCAGCTTCGAACTCCAACTGGTGGAGCATTGGCGCTCTGTCTTGGGATGTGGTCCTCTGATGGAACTGCTCATAAAGGCCCGCGAGCTGGGGCTTGAGAGCATGAAGAACGCTGACCGTCAGGATCAGGTCGGCGTCGTTGGGCTTGAGGGCCTTGCTAATCTCCAGGGGTTGAATGAACACGCGGTCGAAGTCGGCGTTGAACTGCTGCTGCCTGACCTTCGCCTGTTCGGTTCCAAACTTATCGAGGGCAGTGTCAACATAGGAGTCGAGGTTGCCCGTATCCTGGAGTGATGCCGCGAGGCCCTGGGCGAAGGCCGTGGTGCCCATATCGGTGAACTGGCTGGCGACATACTGGCGAGCCTTGTTCGCCATCTCCCGCCCTTCGGGGCCGCTGCCGTAACGGGCGAGGGTGCGCTGATAAGCAGCGGAAGCGGCCTGCTGCTGGGGCGTCGCCTTGGTGTCGGCAGCCGCTACTGGCCCTGCATCGCCGACGAGTTCGTAACGGTCAGCCTCAGCCTGAGTAGCGAAGGTTTTAGTCACGCCTTTGTAAGTGCCATCAGGCATATCAGGCCACCTGCTCTCTGCTGGTGCTCGGCCCACGGCCCTGGGTGCTGCTGGACTGGCGGCCCATGGCGGCGGCGGCCAGGTCTGGGTTATTCAGCCCTGCTTCCGGCGCCAAGACCTCGGGGCGGATGCCCACAGGCTTCTGTGGCGTCCCGGCTGCTTGCGCCTGTCCGGTGAGTTGGGCGTCGTAAGCCTCGGCGCGCAGCTTAGCGCGGATCGCAGCCATCAAGAGCTGCAACCTCTTGACCTGATTCGTCTCGCGCGCCGCTTGGTACTCCAGCAGTGCCACATCGTCCCACATCTTCCGCATCTTACGTTCCGCCTGAGCCTCGATACTGTTGTGCATCGCAAAGTCGTCGATACGGGCCTGGACAGCCCCAGAGTCGGGCATATTCAGTATCTTTTCGCGCAACCATTCGGGGTCGATAAGGCCGCTTTGCAGGGCCGCTTGCGCGTATGTCATGGCCTGCATGTTATCCGTAGGGATCAGGGGGCCAATGTTGATCTCGAAGGCATACTGCTCCGGCATATCCTCCAGCGAGAACTCTTGCACCACCATGTTGCCCGCCTGGAGACCCGTCGAGGTGCGGCCCTTGTACTCGATCTTCAGGTCTGGGTGAAACTCCTTCCACTGATAGAAAGCCTCGACCGCCACCCTGTGGATGAATCCACTGACCCCTCGCAGGGGCTCGTTCACGATGGCATTGGAGGCGCTGGTCTGGATGATGCTCTTGAAGCCACTGTCACCAGCGGGGCTGATGCCGAAGTGGATGTCGTGGTAGAGCCTACTGATCTCCTCATCCACGATGGCCTTGTACTCGCGCAAAAGCTCCGCGATCCCCACGATGGTCTCGTTATCCACCTCAACGGCTTGCCCAGGCTTGACCATTGTCCTGGAGCCTGGGCCGTCCTGCTCGGGCGAGAGAATCCAATCGCCATTTGGGGAGCGGTATCTGCGGGCCTTCAGGAGGCCGGCGAGCATCCCCATCTTCCCCAGGGACATGAACTCGTTGAAGTCGCGGTAGATGTGGTACAGGGGCCAGAAGAAGGGCTGCGCGTGATACAGCATCTCGTCGCTTGTGAGGCCCGAGCTGCTTATGAGGCCCGAGCTGCTTTGCCCATGCTGGCCGCCGCTGGGGTGGAGGCCGCGCCCCGCATGGGTCGCAATGATAACGAGGGGCCAGTGGTGGTTGTACTCAGTCAACCTCATGTCGCCCACGAGCATCGAGTCCAGCATCGCGCCTGACCAGACGCGGTTCCGACCTGGCCGTTTGGGATCCGGCTCCTGGAACCAGAGTTCAGCCATCTGGACAGAGTCGGCGTTCTTCCTATCGAAGTTTGTCGGAATGGGCAATTTCATTTTGCCAAGGCGGGCGGCGGCATCAGAGCGAGAGACCCTAAACTCGCGGATGAAGCGCCGCTGGGAACCCTCAAAGTCATGGTAGCAACTCAGGGGGTCGAAGATGTCGCACACGACGCTCAGGAGGCCTGAGCCCTCGAAGCTCTCCTTAGCCTCGACCCGCCCGGTGTGCTTCCCTGACATGGCGCCATCGCGGGTTACGAGCCAGAGCCAGGAGGTGCCCCGTGCATCATCCTGAACCCTGAAGTTGTTCTCGTTGATCCACCCCTGGATCACCCGCTCCAGGCCGGACTGCTTTTCTTTTTCGTCCCCTTCGGACGCGATGACGGCAGTGTTGATCTGGGGTGGGGCATTGAGGGCGCGGCCCTGGTAGTTCGCAAATATCGTGGACAACCGTGAGGAGAGGTGTTGGGAGAAGTCGGCGCGGGCGCCCTCGACGGCAGACCTGACGGAATCCATGGGGCCTTTCACGTCGCCCAGGACGGGCGTGACCATCGCGTAATGGCCCTTCATGCGTTCGATCCAGCCGGCATAGACCTGGCGGCCTTCTGGAAGGAAGTCCTGCATGATCTTCGAGGCGGCGGAGGCGGCGCGGCTCTCGGCCATGAGCTCAGAGGCGATCTGCTCGGGTTTGACTCCGCCGTCCATCATGGACATGGGTTAGTCCCTATCTTTGCAGACCATTATTCCGTGGGAGTAACCGCTGTCCCCTGCTGGAATCGACCCAACCCACGGACGGCGACCAGGGTACGGATATAAACGTGCCATCTCTGCGTCAATCCTGGGCTTGAGTTCCCGATTCAGCTCCTCTATCGTCATATCCTCGATCTTCAAAGCATCCTCCCTTACCGTCTTGCCGCAAAGTATACGCCACTTGGCCCTGCATAGAACCTGGGCCGCGCAGCCAGGCTTTGAGACGTTGTCGCCTCGCGGCCCAGCAGCCCGTGCTCCACGGCGGCATGGAGGGCGAGGGCCGCCGCTCTCATTCTATCAGGCCAGTGGTCATCGCGGTTGGGGTTATACCTGGCGCAGTCCGCGCTCAACGCCCCATTCGGTATCGTGAAGTGCGGCCCGTTGAAGTAGCCCTGGAACAGCGCCCACAGGTCGAGCACATGGCTCCTGGCGTCCCATCCGTAATCCAGCGGCTTGCCTGGCTTGACGGTCTTGAGGTCGTAATAGACATTCTCGTATCCACGGGCCTGGAGATGGGCTACGGCGGTGGTGCCCACGGTATCGTTCTCCGGGATGAACATGGCGTCGTTGTAGAGCTTGACCACCGCATAGGCGTCAATGAGTGAATGGTAGACTCCGATCTGGGGGGAATGCAACTCGGCCACGTAGGTCTTGATGGTGGCGTCGAACACCTGGAACGTGGTGGCGTCCCCCTGGCCGTTGCGATCCTTGCCGGTGGCGAAGTCCGCGCCCATCGTGTACACATGCCCAGGCAGGGGCGGCTCCCACATCTTCAAGTCCCAGCCGCCGGGCATCGGCCTCGTCTCGAACGGCTCCTTGGCATGGGTGCCGTGGTAGAGCATCGCCTTGGGGTCGAACCTGCCGCTGACGGGCGCCGTCCACATGCTCACGTCGTCGAGCGGGAACTCGCGCATCATGGTCGATAGGGCTGCGTTCCGGTCACCTCCAAGGTTGAGGGCAAAGCCCTCGTACTTCATTCTCCACCAGGCGATGACCTCATCCACGGGGACTGTCCTGGGGAAGGCTTGCGCCATCTGCCGCTCATGCTCCGTCATCTCCGGGTTTCGCATGTGCAACTGATATTGCAGGCTGTCTGGGCGAAGCCGTTTCAGCGGGTCGGCGTGGAACGGGATGAAGATGGCCTTGCCCAACAGCCTGCCTTCCTTGAAGGCTCGATACCGTTCATAGAAGTTCCCATCGGGTCCCTGGGCCGTGCTTTCGTATACTCCCCACCCCCTTGTCCCGAGGACCCCATCGACAGCCGTGTAGAGGGCGGGCTCGTTTCCCCTATCAGCGAAGGCGGCCTCGCTGAAAACAAAGAACTTCGGATGGAACGACCTGATCGCATCGACACTTTTGCTGGATGCGAACGCGATAAAACTGTTGGCATGTGTCGAGCCATTGGAATGCTCGAACTCGATAATCTCGGTGTCCCAATGGACGTGCCGCCGCTTCCGCACCCCCATCTCGTTCTCGTCGAGATTGTCGTAGAACCCCTTGAGCATCGGCTGGATAGCAGTCTTGAACTTGGCCTCGTTGTCGATCATCAGCATGATTCTGATGCCAGGTACGTTGTAGGCAAAGGCAAATGGCGAAGCCCCCATGAACAGCGAGGTTGCCAGTACCTCCCGCGCCTTCCCGATCACCGCCTGGAACCCTTCGTCATACCCACGCAGCCCCCCAAACGTTTGCCCGTACATCATGTCCTGCGTCGGCATGAACTTGAACGGCACCAACGCCCCCGCCCCTTCCATTTCCGGCGCAGGGTTGATCTTCAAGTACGACTCAATGAAACGCTTCGGGTGCCCCAACTGGCACGCGCTCACCGCCGCATTGTAGTCGTCTACTTTCGTGGGCATCCCAGCCCCCTCAGAACTCGTCGCCAGGCCCAGGGCCTAAGGCCCGCACGAGAGGGCGTACCCGCTCCCTGGGACTCGTGGGTTTAGCGAGGTCACAGCCACCATACCGTATTTCTTGGCCCTGCCCTTGGAGACTAGAAGGTGGAACACCCAAGGGGGTTGCACTTGTCAGGGCTTCGCCCACGACAGACCGTCGCGTCTAGCTTCCGCCACCTGGCACGCCATCGTTCTCCCAACGCTCAGAAAATCTGGCACGCTACCTTTTCCCTGACGCCACGAAGATGGTAGCACACTGGCTCACATTATGTCACCCACTTGTGCTAGTCTGATTGCTGCTCGTCGTTGCGTACAACATCTTGTGGCACCTCCAACACAAAACCTCCTTCGTCAGCTTTCCATAAACCTCCCCAACCCAGTTCTCCAATCGCTTCTTCCCTAGAAAGCGCCGATGCCCTACCAGCATGCATAAGAACTTCGCCATCGCTCCCTGCGTTGTATGGACGCCTGTGGCCAAGGGCCAGGCCCCTGGCTCGATGGGGACATCCTGGCCGCCTAGCATCGGGGCGCCACACTTCTCCCTATCCATGTGTTCAGCACAGACCGAAAAGCCACACCAGATGTACTCCGCCCACTCTGGGCAGCCTGTGTCAGAACACTTGAGTGTGGTCACGGCTCCGCCCTGCCGTACACGTCTCCCAGGGAACTGGGCCGCTAAAAACTTCACCATCGCTCCCTCCTCCTACTTACCCTGGTAACGTTATGTCACCATAAACCTGGAAAATTGCGGGAATCCAGAGCGGGGGCTCTACTGTGGATCGCCCCATGCCCTTAGCGCACTCATCTCGTCCCCCTCCCCAGGCGAACGCCCCTTATACGTCAGCAGCCTGATAGCCGCCCAATAAACCAGCGGCCTCGGTAGTCTCCACGCTAACCAGAGAAACATGTCATCCTCCTTTTCCCCTAACCTTGATTCGGAAAAATCGCAAGAATGGTTCGCGGGGCCTTCCCGAGGGGAGGGTAGGTCCGAATCTGGTTGCCCCCCCTGCCTCCTACCGTCCAGGTTACACCTCGGACTAGCACCTGTCCACGTTGACATAATGTGTAGCCTAGCCTGGTACTTACACGCCGCACACCACTTGCACCGACACTGTTGCACCTATACGCGTGCGTCGGATCCGAAGTGTAACGCTACCCCTCCGGAGGGAGGGGAACCTCCCCATAGCCCCCCAAGATGGGGGCTATCTAGGAGGGAGGTATGGAGGGAACCTTAACATGTTACGTAACATGTTACGCAAACCTTACGATGCCGACAATCTTGCCTCCTGGCTCACCCTCCGGAGGGGAGGGGAGGCCTTGAAGGTGGAACAACGGAGACCCTGGGGAGCGTTACACGCTGCACCTCTGCCTCCTGCCTCTCGAGGGCCACCAGCCTGATTGCCTCGGCCAGCGCTAACGTCAGAGAGCCGGCAGTGGGCAGCAATCCCCCATCCCCCTCCCCTTCCCCCTTGCCACGCACGAGAGCCACGAGCACCTCGAGGCCCAGCCTGGCTTCCCGAACGCTATCGGTATTCATGGCGTCTCGGTAGACTCTAGAGGCTAACGCAGGTAGTCCAGCGTCGGTCTCTCGGATGGCCTGGTCGAGGCCGGGGTGTGAGGAGGCGGAGGATGCGACGCGGTTGGAGGCGGTGAGGAGGGGAGAGTCGGGGGACGTTGAACGTTGTACAGAACCTTGATCAATGCTCATGGATATGATCGCCCCCAAAGGTACTCTGAGTGTACCGGTGCGCACGCTGGCGGCATTCTGCGGGAGGGGAGGGCCGTGAGCGCCGGGAGCTCCCACATCGGCCCAGCTAACCCCGCTTACTATGGCGGTGCGGCCCTCCACCGCTGACCGGCGAGGGGGGCGGGTCCCGGTCTCCCGCCCTTGCCCGCTGCTGCTCACTCAGTGTATGCGCCTAGGGGCCATGCCGACCCCGTGGCCTACTGTCTCCCCTCTGATTCTATACCCGCCGTCAAGCGCCAGCGCCCCTAACAGGGGTAGGGGCCACCCGTTATTGTAAACTAGCCCTAGTTATGTCTACCCGTAAACCCCTTTTGACCCCTCCCGACCAAAACTCGTTAGCCTAACAGAGTAAACTCGTGATACTCCTCGGGGTAATTGCCCATGCCGTATCTGTTAGCAGGGCTTGAAAACCTATCATCATAGGAGTATATTGGGGGTAGTTCAATTGCAGTTGGGGGAACTCCCTCAACCTGGAGTCGGAAGCTCATAGTACAAGGGAGGACCCATGCAGGATCACGTACTCACGGCGGTAGCCTTTGAGCGCAAGGCGGAGCTGGGCGGAGGATTCCGGGCTCGCGTGATAGACCGCCGCTCTCACGCCGCGCACGAGAGCCCGGTCTGCACCACAATGCAGGAGGCGCGTCACTGGGCTCGTACTACCGTAAATACCCTGATGGCCGGGACACCGTGGCAGCCGGGGTACAGCTGGGGCGCAAGGTGGACGATGAATGTGTTCCGCCGCGCCTAGTTTCCCGCCCGAGGTCTGGGCCACTGCCCTAACCTGGAGTCGGAATAGCGCATAGCACAAGGGAGGATGACGGCATGAAGGCAATCGTTACCAAGTACCACGGGGCCACCGACACAAGGGGATCGCGCATTACCGCCAGCGATGAGGACGGGAACCGCACCACAATTCCCTACCCGCACGAGTTGAGCGGCCAGGCCGTCCATCGCAAGGCGGCTGACGCCCTATGCGCGAAGATGGGCTGGCCGGGGAAACTGGCGGGCGGCTCTCTCAGGGATGGGTACGTCTTCGTTTTCCTGGACTAGCCACGAACCGGAAGCTCAACAGGTGAAGGGAGGTCACATGGTACGACGCAAGCTCACATGTCTGCAGCCAGGGTGTGGATACACCTGGGAGAGACGCGGCCCCGCGCTCCCCAAGTTGTGCCCGGCCTGTAAGCGGCGCGACTGGAACAAGCCCAAAGCATAGGGAGGGCGGGCGGAGGCCAACATGGACAAAGTCAAACTGGCACTGGCGGTCACAACCCTGAACCGCATCGCCGCCCAGGAGTTGCGGAGACCCAAGAGGCCGACCACGCGGTACAAGATAACCCGCGATGGGAAGACGTTCCACCCGCCTAGCCTGACCCAGGGCGCAATCCGCAACCTGCGCCGTGGCGGGTTCACGGTAACGATAATCGAATAGCGCGGGCCACGCCCGCAAGGAGGAGGACACGATGACGAAGCGCATCACCATGTGGGATCGTTACTGGTGCGGGTTTTGCCAACAGGCCGTAACTGCCGCGGACCTCACGTTCCATCGAACAAACTGTGCGGCGCAGGCCCCGGACAAGGCGCGGGCCGAGGAGGCGCAGCGCATGGCCCCCGGCAGCGTCAAGCTGCTCCTGGAGGCGCAGAAGCAGATGGTGCGGTACTGTCAGAAGCGAACGTGGAACAAACCCAAGGCATAGCGCGGGCCACGCCCGCAAGGGAGAACACGATGACGACGATGACAAAAATGCACTCGTGCATGAGCGTCGATTGGGCAGTGAAATACGCCCTTGAATACGACGGCAAGGTATCGAAAAAGTTGGCGCAGATGGTTGCTGACGGGCTGGAGTACGTGCCAGCATGTGACAACACGCGCCCCGATGGTCACTGCGCCGGACACCAGGCATAGCGCGGGCCACGCCCGCAGGAGGAGAACGCGATGATCTGCAAGCTGTGCGGCGGCGCAGTGTACACATCAAGTAGCCATTTCGGGAGCAAGCCCATCGAAATACCCATCAACGATCAAGGAGACCTGAACGCCCACAAGCGCCAGGCTCACCCCCAGGAGTACCGGGCCAGCATCCAGAAGCGCAAGGACAGCAAGGCGGCGGCTGAACGGGCACAGCAGGCCCGCTACGAGGCTATCGAACAGGCGGGTAAGGCGGCCTCGCGTCCGGTGGTGGGCGGCTACACCTACCCACCAGAGAAACCGCTGGCGTTTGCCGACCTCACTATCACGATGACTTACCAGCTCTCCGCCTACAACCTTAGCCGCTACCGCTACCCGGACTTTGACGAATTCGGCCAATATCTCTTGGCCAAGGCGGAGATGGAGGCGGCGCTGCTGGAGGCGTACAACAAGGGGGCGCCCGTGCCCAAGGATGACGTGGCGAAGGCCCAGGCCGCGATGGACGCGGCAGGAGGGGAGACACGATGACGACGAAACGCACGCCAGGGCTGATGCACCAAGGGCTGGTCCGCAAAGGTTACGTGCTGCCGTCCGGCGAGGGGAGGGTGGAGGCCATCCTCGTTCCTGGGAGTGGGTGCCCCAGCCAGGCCGAGGCCGAGGCCAACGCCCGCCACCTGGTCGCCGCCTGGAACGCCCTGGACGGCCTCACGGCCGAGGAGGCGCAGCGCATGGCCCCCGGCAGCGTCAAGCTGCTCCTAGAGGCGTGCAGGCAAGCAGACGCCGCCCTCGTACATACGGCGAACGGTTTCCACACCGGATCAGAAATGAGCCCCCGTTGCTCACTCTGCAAAGTTCGAGAGGCTACCCGCGCCGCCCTCGCCGCCGCCGAAGGGAGGACAGCATGAGCGCGACCGCAACGGCCTCTTGCAGCGTTTGCCGCAAGACCCGCCAAGTCTGGAATGTGAACTTCAACGGCTACCTTCAGCCGATGTGCCGCGCCTGTTGCGATTACAACGCCATTCCCCAAGAGCAACGCACCCTAGTGCCGACCTACATTGGCCCGCTTCGCGATGTGAGACGTAAGGTGACGGGGATCGTCCGACACCCCCAGCTAGGAGCGGTGAAGCTGGAGTGCGGTCACGAGCAGGTCACTGGGAACGTCTACGCAAGCGTCACGAACTGCGACGCCTGTAGGGAGGCCCGCAACGCCGCCGCCGCTGCAGGGACCGAAGGGAGGACAGCATGACCCACCCCGCGCCTGACCCGTACGCCGAATACCAGGCCAAGCTCGACACCGAAGGGAGGACGCCGTGACCGACCACACCGTGCCCAACACCCCCTACGACGCCGAGATCAAAGACTTGGAGGCATCCGTAGCCCTCACGCCATTTGGGGAGTTTCTGCTAGCTACGTCCCGCAACATGCAGACCGGCTACCTCCGCGCCCTGGAGGATCAGGCCAAGCGCCTCGGCATCAGTTCCGCGATGCTGGAGACGCTGACTGCACACGAAGCCAGGGGCGGGCGCTCCGGCTTCCTGGAGGGTCTACGGGCTGACGCTCTAGCCCTGGAAGGGGAGCGCGAGCACCAGGCCGCCCTCGCCGAGGACGCGGCGCGTGACGCACGGGCAGAGGCGCACCCTGACGAGGCCGAGGCTGAGGCCCTGTGGCACGAAGGGAGGGGGCGATGAACGCAACCATTTTGGGGATAGTGATAGGGTGGGCTATCCTTGTGGCTATGGTCCTGTGGGATCACGATCACCGCCTCGAATCCCACCGCGACGCCCTCTGCGCCGCGTGGCGGGCTGGCGAGATCACGCTGGCGCCCAAGGACTGCCCCAAGGCGACACCCCAGGAACAGGAGCGCGACATCGCGCACAGGATCGCCACCGCCGTGGCAAAGGCAAAGGAGGCAAGGTGACGATTTGGAAGTATCCACTGGAAATCGCTGACGAACAGGTCGTACCAATGCCGATAGGTGCCCAACTTTTGGCCGTCCAGGTACAAGGCGAGCGCCCCTTCCTTTGGGCACTCGTGAACCCCAACCTTCCAAAAGCGCAGAGATTCCTGGCGACCTTTGGCACCGGGCACCACGTTCCACCCAACGATCATTTGACCTATGTGGCGACGTACCAGGTTCATCAAGGGTCGCTAGTGTTCCACGTGTTCGACAGGGGATACAAGGAGGCCAGATGATGCCAGACGCCACATGCCGCGAACAACCACCGTGCCGCATCGACGTAAACCAGGGCGTCGTCCTGTGCAAGCTCCACGCCTACGCCAGGGATATGCAACAGGCGCTGCCCGACCCTGACAAGCTGGAAACGCTTGCCCTCTGGTTGGACCTAAAAGAGGCAGCCGACCCGTCAGCAGGCGTGGAAGTGCAGCTAGACTTACGCAGGTGGGCGCGGAAGGCCCGCGACCTGCTCGCTAAGAGCGACGCGATGGGGGTGACGAAGTGACGCAATCCAGCGGATTCCGCGAGACCTTGGGATCCGATTTGCTTTTTCATGATCGCCATGTCCGCCACATGCTCTTGGAGGGGCTCGTGAACCAATACCTGGCCCGCGATCATGCGGACCTCATGGGCAGCCTTTTACGGAAAGCGGAAAATGCCCTGGCCCCACTGAACAACTGGCAACAACGGCAAGCCGCGCTGGAACGGTTTCGCGCAAGCGCGGCGCCGGACACACAACCAGACCTGGAGGCGATCATCCGCGAGGTTGCCGGCAAAAAGGTGCAGCCATGACCCAAGGGTGCATCGTCCACTGGCACGGCCAGGGGGCCTACTGGCGCGACGACACCGGCAGCGCCCACGAAGGGGAGCGCCGGGCGTACTGCCAAGCTGTCCTACAGGAAGGAATGCTGACTTGCCACTACCACCGCACCCACCCAAACTCGGGTTGCTGGTGCGACCTGGATGAGGCCGAGGCGCGAATTAAGGCGGAACAGTTGGGACAGATCACGGGAGGCGGGCTATGAGTGTTGAAGCAGCGGTCGAAAGCGCCAAGGCCGCCTTCGAGCGCGGCCTGGAGGTGGGCCGCTTACAAGGGCGAGCGGAGGCGGGGGCCGAGCAGACGCGAGAGATGCGCCGCAAGCTGGAGGCGATGATAGAGGCCCTCGATGCACGTAACGAGCCGGCGTCATGAACGCCCGCGCCCTGCCGCCACGCAACGCGGGCAGCTACGACAAGTCCCGCCTGGAGCTACGCATACAGGCAATCAAATTGGTGATGGCAGTTTATCACGCCAGGATCAAGAAGGAGGAGGCGAAATGACCACCCCCAAAGAGGAGCGGGAACGCATTTCCGCGACGCTCGAAACCGCCGCTGACGCCCTGCGCGGCGGCAAGGCCGTCAAGGTCTTTGAGTTCCGCGTCGCCCCCAATGACCAGTACACCACTAAGGTGACGTGGTGGCCGCCGCGAACCGGCGACCCGGCGCCGCCATCCCTCCTCTTGGGCCAGCGGTATAAAGTCTTGTTCGACAAGATACCGACTGGGGAGCAAAGCGAGAAAGGGACGCCCAAGTTCTACCGCAATTTCGTGGAGGCCACGCCCGACAACACACCGGCCCCTGCCAGGGTCGCGTCACCGGCCCCAGGCTCGACGCCGCCTCCCCACCCCCAAGAGGACACGACCCGCGAGAGCATCGAGCGCCAGGTCGCGGTCAAGGCGGCCGTCGAGCTTGCCTGCGCC
>OBEQ010252930.1_pt1 | contig 16159 bp, 16 predicted proteins | sample 1670901 | NCBI WGS metagenome assembly OBEQ01 (sample SAMEA104232315, study PRJEB22302) | groundwater metagenome | biome: forest; feature: aquifer; material: groundwater | place: USA | collected 2011-08-07 | depth 5.4 m
AAAACCAATTCTTTCATTTTTCCTTTCCTTATTAGATTTTCAAGATTATATAAAATTATAATTTAAAAAATTAAAATTGTCAAATATATAAATCTCGCCATTGGCTAGCTACCTACTTCCACAGCTGCATTCTCCTTAATATAAATAAACTTATCTGTCGTGCGGCAATTGGATTTTCCATACTTCGTAGGCAAACTGCGGAGGCATCGCCAGCTTGGTTTCGCCGAAGGCGAATGGCGATGCTGAGACATAGGAGCTCCGACCCGCTAGAGGTCAGAGGCTCCGGTGCCGGTAGGCAGATAGGTTTAGCTATATTTCTATTTTTTCATTATTCAAAATCTTCCTGGCAATTTCCCGCTCGTTCCAAGGAATTTTCTTTCCATTCGCTACCCGCATATACGGCTCACTTCCCTTGCCGGTAATAATTACAAAATCATCTTTTTTTGCCATTTTAATTGCAGTCCGGATCGCGTCTTTCCGGTCTAAAACTTTTTTTACTTTCTTTTTGGAGTCATTTAAAATTCCGGCTTCTATCTGGTTAAGAATTTCCGCCGGATCTTCATCAAACGGGTCCTCATTAGTCAAAATAACCTGGTCGCAATACTTAGCCGCGATTTCTCCCATTACCGGCCGCTTCCAAATATCCCGCCCCCCTCCTGCCGCCCCCAAAACGCAAATCAATCTGTGATTATCTTTTTTCCTGGACATAGTTTTCCTGATTGCCTGATAAACTTTCTCCAAAGAATCCGGAGTATGGGCATAATCAATAATCACTGAAAAAGGCACCTTTTCAATAAATTCCAACCTGCCTGGAACGCCGTCAAAAAATTCTAATGCCCGCTTGATTGTTTCCCAATCAATGTTCAAAGAACGGGCAAAAGCAATGGCCGCCGCGATGTTTTCCTGATTAAATTCCCCGATAAGCTTAGTTTTTATTTTTAATTTTTCCGCGTCTTTTTTATTAAAAAAAATAATTTTACCCCCGCCTTCCGCCGCTTCTACAAACGGCTGGCTGTCTTTTAAATCAGAATTAATCAGAAAAAACTTTGGTTTCTTTTTAGAAAAATTCGCAACGTCTTTAAAAAACTTAACTTTGCTGTTCTGGTAATTTTTAAAAGATCCGTGCGCCTCAATATGCTCCGGCTCAAGATTAGTTATAATGGCGGCGTTAAAATTAATAAATTTATGGCGGTGCTGCAAAACTCCCTGGGAAGTGACTTCTATAATCGCGTATTCGCAGCCGTTATCCTTGGATTCCCTTAAAAATTTTTGGATGAAAAATCTCCCAGGCATGGTCATTCCGGTAAAATTAAGCCTGCTTAAAACATCATTTTTAAAGCGAACGGAAGAAATTACCGCAGTTTTTTTGCCGGCCGTTTCCAAAATAGCGTTAATCAATTCCGTAACCGTGGATTTCCCCTTAGTGCCGGTAACTCCAATCACAAAAAACTTTTCCGAAGGCTTCTTATATATGATGCTTCCAATCCAAGCCAGCAAATAATGGTATAAAGAACGCAATAAGCTCATTTGGATTTTAATAATTTAAGCGCTTCTTTTATCCTTTCTTCCATTTTAATAATTTTAGAATCCACTTTTGCAAGCGAATCTCTTGCTTGAATTTTTGTATACCCGAGATTAGAAAGCGCTTCTACGATATCGCGGTCTGATTCCATCAAGCCGACAATTTTTCCGGATTCTTCCTGCTTTAATTTTCCCCTAAGCTCCAAAATAATCCGGTCCGCGGTTTTCTTCCCGACTCCGGACGCTTTAGTCAGCAGTTCAGAACGGCCTTCGCTGATCGCGGCTTTTAATTTTTCCGCCTTTTCAAGGCTTAAAATCCCAAGCGCGGACTTTGGCCCGATTCCGGAGATTCCTATAAGCATTTGAAAAAATTTAAGGTCCTCCTGATTTAAAAATCCGTACAATTCCAGCGCGTCCTCCCGCACATGAAGATAAGTAAAAACATTGACCAGCTGCCCGATTTGTGGCAAACTCCTCAAAACATTAAGGGAAGATTTTACCAGGAATCCAATTCCCCCGATTTCTATAACGAAATAATTATCTTTTTTTTCAATTAATTTTCCATGCAAAGAATAAATCATGTCTTTTCTTTAATTATAACATTGATTCAAAAATTTAAGTTTAAGTATTAAAACCTGAAAAATTAAAATGTTTAAGTTAGTTTCAAATTTTAAGCCGACCGGCGACCAGCCAACTGCAATAGAAAAACTGGCTAACGGAATACAATCTGGCAAAAAAGACCAGGTGCTTTTGGGCGTCACCGGATCGGGAAAAACATTCACTATGGCATCGGTGATTGAAAAAATAAACCTTCCAACTCTGGTAATTTCGCCTAATAAAATCTTAGCTGCCCAGCTTTATCAAGAATTCAAATCGTTCTTCCCGAATAATGCCATACATTATTTCGTATCTTATTACGATTATTATCAGCCAGAAGCCTATCTGCCCCATACAAATATCTATATACAAAAAGATGCGAGGATTAATAAAGAAATAGACAAGCTCCGCCATTCTGCCATTCAAAGCGTGCTTACTAGGCAAGATACCTTAGTAGTTGCCTCGGTTTCTTGCATTTACGGAATCGGTAATCCGTCAGAATATTTAAAAACTAGATTAGAGCTGAAAGCCGGCCAATATATCAGTCCGGCTGACATTGCCAGGCATTTAAATTTCCTCCAATACGAACGCACCACTAAAGATCCGAACCAAGGGCAATTCCGGATTATAAAAGAAAAATTATCCATTAACTTAGTAACCGGCGAACAAGTTGTTTTAGAATTTAAAAATAGGAAGCTTATTCAAATCTTCGGCCCGGATTTTTCTCCAATCAGCCAAATAGCAATTTATCCCGCAAAATTCTGGGTAACACCGCAGCAAAAATTAAAATTGGCTTTGCAGAATATCAAAACTGAAATGGAAGAGCGGGTGGAGGATTTCCAGTCCGCAAATAAATTTGAAGAAGCGGACCGGATTGAAAAACGGACGCTTTTTGACCTGGAAATGCTGAAGAAAAACGGCTATGTAAACGCGATTGAAAATTACTCCCGCCATCTTTCTTTCCGAGAAGCCGGCGAACCGCCGGCAACCCTGCTGGATTATTTTCCAAAGCCATTTTTGCTTTTTATAGACGAATCCCATATCGGCATTCCCCAGCTAAACGCAATGCACGAAGGAGACCGACGCAGAAAAGCTAATCTTATAAACTACGGCTTCCGATTGCCGTCTGCTTTGGATAACCGGCCATTAAGATTTCCGGAATTCCAGTCTAAAATTGAACAGACTATTTATGTTTCCGCAACTCCAGGTCCTTATGAATTAGAAAAGTCCGGAGAAAATATAGCGGAACAATTAGTCCGGCCTACCGGAATTTTAGACCCGGAAATTGAAATCCGCCCGGTGGAAATCCAGGTAAAAGATTTATTAAAAGAAATAAAAAAACGGATTGAGCAAGATGAACGTGTATTGGCGCTAACCCTTACTAAAAGATCTGCCGAAGATTTAACGGAATTTTTATTAAATAACGGGATCAAGACGCATTATCTCCATTCGGAAATTAAAACCTTAAAGCGTCCGGAAATTTTAAACGATCTGCGCCGAGGGAAAGTTGACGTGGTGGTCGGAGTTAATTTGCTCCGCGAAGGGCTGGATTTGCCGGAAGTGAGCTTAATCGCAATTTTAGACGCGGACCGCGAAGGATTTTTAAGGAATTTCCGTGGGCTGATCCAGATGTCCGGGAGAGCCGCTCGGTCAGTAAACGGAAAAGTAATTTTTTACGCGGATAGAATAACCGATTCAATTAAAAAAACCATTGAGGAAACCGACCGCCGGAGAAAAATCCAAAAGAAATTTAATAAAAAACTCGGCCAAGAGCCGTTTGCAATTAGAAAGGCAATTACTGAAAGTGATTTAACTAAACTAGCTAATAATACAATATAAAAAGAAAGCCCTCTGACGTTTAAACGTCAGAGGGCTTTTTGTTGCCAATCTTACTTTGCAATCTCTTTTTACTCAGTCACTCCAGCTTCAAATATGGCTTTCTCATCTGCCCACTTATTCTGGAGATCGTGTAAGGAACCAAAGAATTCAAAGAACTTAGCATGATCTTTCTTATCCGCCGAACTAATAGCTTTCACCATCCAAGAAGCAGGGCCAGGAACCCACTTAATCACGCCTCCGGGAAAAGTTTCCTGATGATAAGACATCATCTTATTCAAGGCCTCTAAGCCAGTTCGACCCTTAAGATCAATCTCCTTTGCCACCGCAAAAGCTTCAAAAAGGCCGCTGTGGCGCACAACATTAGGAAGAATATCCCAGCCGTCCGGAAGCGAAGCTTGATGATTCTTATTCCGATCATGGGCTGTTTTTTGTTTCTTAGAATTCTCTGCGCCTTTCTTTTTCTTGTTCATGGCTACCTCCCGCCGATCTTTTTAGTAATGAGAATCGGTTCCCCGCTGATGCTATGCAAAAGCGCCTGCCGGCAAGAACCAAATTCCCATTTGCGCTTCGGAACAAAAATTTTAGTCGCTTCTTCCCGGATATGCTTGCCGGGATTGGGGGCCATTCCCGCTTTCACCGCAACCCGCCTATTCAGCTTGCTGCTTAAAAATACTTCCAGCCGGGACAACTTTTTCATTTTTCCCTCTTGTCAAAGTCCAAGAATTTTCCGAATGTTTAAATTATATAATAAAAATTATAATTTGTCAACTAAGCCATCAAAGGTTGACAACGGAACCAAAGCCATATACCATTTACAGATATATAAAATTTATGATTACCAAATCAGCCAAAAAAGCTTACCGCCAAAATTTAAAACGGCGCGCTAAAAATTCAAAAAATAAAAAGGCGCTTTTGAAAGTTTTAAAAAATTATAAAAAGCTGGCGGAACAAAAAAATCTTGAGGCCGCAAAAAATGAGCTTCCAAATATATATAAAGCTTTGGATAAAAGCGCGAAAGTGGGGATTATCAAAAAAAATAAGGCCTCACGACTTAAATCCAGGCTTACAGCGTTAGTTGCTAAATAAAAAATATCCGCCGACCGGCGGATATTTTTTATCCTAAAATCAAATCAAGCAGGGCCTCTTGGTATTCCAATTTTCCGGATTTTATTGCCGCGTCATAATCCGCAACACTTTCTTTCCATTTTTTATCCGCATAAGAAGAAATTGCTGTTATGTTAAAAATCATCGCAGGATCTTCGCTCCGCGAAAAAAGCTCTTCCAATAAAGAAAGCCGGGCGCCGGCGCTTTTGGAATCCCGCATTTTATAAATAACGTCATATATATTAACCGGCAAAAAAATATCCAGATGATTTTCTAAAATTTTCTTGTTAATTTTCTTTCCATCCAGCAGCGACAGCTTATCCAGCTCGGTAACCAATCCCCAGGTATCGCCGCTGTATGCCGCCATTAATAAATTCTGGCTTTCTTTATCTAAAACAATTTCCCTCTTTTTTATTTCTTTCTCTAAAAAATCCTGAAGCTCATTTCCGCTTAGATTTTCAAACTTATTGGAAATAACCGGCTCTTTCAATAAAAAATTGAATTCTTTGGTTGGTTTTTTTCCTTCATTGATTATCAAGGTTAAATCTTTGGATTTTAAATTTTCTTTCAAAAGATTGATCAGGTCTTTTTCGCCCTTCCCTTCCAAATCTCCTATGCCCCAAACCACGCATACCCTGGAACTTTCAAAAAGCGACTGGGATTTGGAAAAATCTTTTAATTTTTCTAAACCCGATTCCTGATTCAGATAAAAATGGCTTAAAGAAAGCGCGTTATATTTTGCCTCATATCTTTCAACATATTCTTTGAGTTTTTCCTGGCGGCGATAAGAATCAGGCCCATAAAGAAAAATAATCATTGTCTTTAGTATATTACTTTCTTAGCAAATAAAAAACGCCTTTTTATGGCGTTTGGGATTCGTATTTCTTCCGCAGATTCCGGATTTTATCAACAAGATTTGCTGGGGTTTCGCAAGAAGCGCATTGCGGCTCTACAATCATCGGTTGCAATTCTTTAAGGGCTTGTTTAAAGGCAACGTCTATATCTTCAGGAGAAATTAATTTTTCATCCGGCACCCCGGCTTTTGCCTCGGCAAAAGTAACTTCTTTTCCAGCTGCCCTAGCTTGATAATGGGAAATTTCTGAAACCAATCTGCTAAATTCATGATCGAGATCGCTGTCTCTGTCCATTGCCTCAGAAGAAGTCAGGGTAGTCGGATAATTATCGTCTTCTTTATTTTTGGCTTTTTTATTTTTTTCTCGTTTTTCAAGAAAATTTATAATCAGTAAGGCAACCGCCAAAAATGCAGCGGCAATAGCCATAGTTGCCAAAAAACCAGTATTAGCATGAATAACTATCATAAAAAGAACTGAAAAAATAGCGACAATAGCAATTGTCCCACCCATCTTATTTTTAATTTTCAAAGAATCTCTATTTAGAGATTATACTTAACAGCAACAGCTGTCAATTCTTATAATTTCTGGCACTTAGGGCAAAAATGGGCGGAACGGCCTCCAATTTTTACTCGTTTAATTTTTGTTTTGCATCGCTGGCAAGGCTCGCCTTCGCGCTGATAAACCAGCCGATAATCGGCATAATGGCCTTCTTTTCCGCTGGTATCGCGATAATCGCTATAAGAAGTGCCGCGCAATTTTAAAGCTTTCTCTAAAATTTTATGGATAGCAATCCAAATTTCTTTTAATTCTTTTTCCGATAATTTATTTGCCGGCTTTAAGGGATGGATTTTTGCAGCCCATAAAATATCATCGGAATAAATATTTCCAATGCCGGCAATCACTTCCGGATCCATCAATACCTGCTTGATTTTTCGGTTTTCTCCGGAAATTATTTTTTTAAACTCCTCATATTTGAATTTCGGGTTTAGCGGTTCCGGGCCCAAATTTTTTAGCTCCGGCAAATTTTCAATCTGCTCTTTCGTGCCAAGAAGCGCCTTAGCGAACTTCCGAAGGTCAGAAAAGCCGATCATCCGACCGTCATCCAAATAAAAAATCAAATGGATATATTTGTTATAGGAATCAACAACCACTTCTTTTGGCTCAAGGGGGATTACTCTTTTCCCCTGAATCCTCCACTTTCCGACTAAAAGATGTCCGGTCATTTTTAAATGAATAAGCATCATTAAGCCATCGCTCAAATAAACTAAAATGTTTTTGGCCCGCCTTTTAACTTCCAAAATTTTCTTCCTTTTTATTTCTTTTTCAAAAACCGCCACATGCTTATGGGCGATTTTATTTTTCTGCTGGTCTAAAGGATCTTTCAGCATTTTCGGCCAATCAAACCAAATCCGTATAATCCGCCTGCCTGTAACTTTCTTATTTAAATCATCAACAATAGTTTGAACCTCTGGCAATTCTGGCATAAAGTATTATTTTTACTAACTGCTCAATTGCCTGTTAGTAATTTCTTTTTGGGGAATCAAGCGCGGGTCAGTAGGCAAAGTAAAATGAAAAGTGGTTCCCCTGCCCAATTCTGATTCCACCCAGATCTGCCCGCCGTGGCGGCGAATAATATTTTTTACAATATAAAGCCCCAAGCCGGAGCCTTCTGTTTCTTTGGTCATGACATTCCCTCCCCGGAAGAATTTTGAGAAAAGCTTGCCCATTGCTTCCGGAGGAATTCCAATTCCAGTATCGGCAATATTTACTTGGATAAACGGGGCTTCTGCCTGCCTCTCAAGGCTTACAGAAACCTGGCCATTAGGAACATTATATCTGATGCTATTTTCTAAAAGATTAGAAATAGCCAAAGCTAATTTTTCCGAATCAATTTCCAGCTCCATGGAAATTTCTTTCGGCTGATCCATGTAAACTTTCACTCCGTACTCTTTCGCCACCGGAATTGTTTGATTTAAAATTGATTGCAGAAAATTCACTAAATCAACTTTTTTAAAATTATATCCGAACATTCCCTCTTCAATTTTGGAAATATTAAGCAAGTCCTCAACAATCTTTAACAGATTGTTTGCCGCTGCCAAGCCGGTTTCCACCAATTCTTTTTGGCTTTCATTTAAATTTTCGTTTTTTAAAGACTGGTAAGCCCAGGCAACAGCCGAAAGCGGCGTCCGCAATTGATGGGCGGCAACCGTAATAAAATCAGTTTTGGATTTAAGCAATTCCACCTCCCTGGTCTGATCATGGATAATTTTCAAAAATCCGGACATTTCTCCTTTTTCATTTTTTACCCTATCCGTCATTACCCTAAGTTCCAGCTGGGGATCCGTAAAAGAAATATCCACTGCTTGCGGGTAAATTCCTTCCGGCGACTGCCGGACCACCAAAGGGGCAAGGGACTGGAAAATAACCATTGCCAGAACTCCTAATTTAGGATCCCGGACGCTTTCCGGAGACAATTTCTTGCCCAAAACTTCATTAGCCCTTACGCCAAAAATTGTTTCCGCCGCGCCGTTAAAAAGGACGACATTAAAATCCTGGTCATAAATGACTAATCCGTCCGCAATGCTGGAAATTATATTATTAAACCTTACCTTCTCTACTTGAGTATTTTTTAATTCTTTAATTTTCTCATTAAGTTTTAAAAAAAATGCGGCTGCCATTCCTACGGCCGCCAAAACTAAAATACTTAAAAAAACATTTAAAAACATAAATTATTCCAGTTCGCCCCAACTTTTTCCGATTTTTGCAATTATTTTAATCGGCACCTCAAGCTCATAGGCGTTTTCCATAATGCGCGCAATAAGCTTTGTTGCTTCTTTTATTATATCTTTCCTGATTTCAAACAACAATTCATCGTGGATTGTAAGGAGCATCCTCACATTTTCCTCCCATCTTTTTTTCTTTATCTCGTCGGCAACTTTTATCATCGCAATTTTAATAATATCCGCCGCCAAACCCTGCACCGGCATATTAATCGCCGCCCGTTCCGCTTCTGCCGCCTCTCCGCGGAACATTGAGGCCGCCTGAAGCAGCCACCGCCGCCTCCCATTTAAATTTGTTACATAGCCAAAGGTCCTCGCATCAGCCTTAACTTTTTCCTGCCACTCTTTTATCTTTTTAAAATCGCTGAAATATTCTTCAATGAATTTTCTGGCTTCGGCAACGCTCAAGCCGCTTGTCTTGGCAAAAGCAAATGCGCCCATTCCGTAAACCACCCCGAAATTTAAAGTTTTAGCCAATCGCCGCATTTCCGGAGTAACTTTTTCCAGCGTAACGTTAAAAACGTTTGCGGCAGTCAATTTATGAATATCCAGATCATTATTGAACGCTTCAATCATTTTCGGATCGCCAGAAAGCGAGGCTAAAACCCGGAGCTCAATCTGGGAATAATCAAAAGCCGCCAATTCGTATCCGTCTTCTGCCACGAAAGCTTTTCTTAATTCTGTTGCTAAATCGCTCCCGATAGGAATATTTTGAAGATTTGGATTTTGCGAACTTAATCTGCCGGTAGAAGTTCCGGTCTGGATATAAGTCGTATGAATCCGGCCGTCTTTTCCAATTAAATCTTGCAGGGGCTGAACATAAGTAGATTGAAGCTTAAAAAATTCCCGGTATTCTAAAAGATTTTTTACAATCGGATGCCGGCCTTGAATCGTAATCAATGTTCTTATGTCGGTGGAAATTGCTCCGCCTCTGGTTTTTTTAACTCCGGCGGCATTAATTTTCAGTTTTTGGAATAGAATCTGGCCAAGCTGTTTCGGCGAATTGATGTTAAAAGTTTCTCCGGCTTCTTTATAAATTGCTTTTACTAATTTTTGAAGCTCGACATCCAATTTTTTATTCAAATTCTTTAAACCCTTAACGTTCAGCTTTATGCCCCTTAACTCCATCTCTGCCAGCACTTCCACCAATGGCATTTCCACTTCGTAAAAAAGTTTTTCCAGCTTATATTCTTTCAGCTTTTTTTCTGCAAAAACTTTTAATTCGGCTAAGCCGGATTTTTTATTAAACTCTTTATGCAAATATCTTTGGCTTAAATATTCCGGCGTATAATTTTCTTCGTCCGGATTTAAAAGCCAAAAAGCCACCCCTAAATCAAAATATTCCGACGGAAATTTTTTGCCGGTTTTTTTTAATTCTTTAAATTTTTCTTTAAGATTAAAATCAGCTAACATCTTATAGACGTTCAACCAAGCTCTTGAAACCAAGCTCCTCAAAATATTTTTTTAATTCTTCTTTATTTAATGGATGCTGTTTTAAATTTTCCAATGAAATATCCAGCGGAACATCCCGCTTGATTGTCGCGAGTTTTTTGGAAAGAAACGCGCTTTCTTTGCCGACTTCCAGTTTTTTCCGCAAGACTTCTTTTGATATTAATCCAACTTCCTCATAAATTTTTTCCACCGAACCATATTCTTTTATTAAATCAGTAGCGCCTTTCGGGCCAATTCCGGTAACTCCCAGAATATTATCAGATGCGTCGCCAACCAACGCTTTAAAGTCCACTAATTGTTCCGGCGCAAAACCGTAATCCTGCAAAAATAATGCCTTGTCATAAGTGACGGTTTTACTGACTCCGGTTCTTAAAAGCTCAACAAATACTTTGGCGTCGTCAACTAACTGCAAATTATCCTTATCGCCGGAAAAAATCACCACTTTTATATCCGGTTCATTCTTGAATTTCTCCGCCAGCGTTCCGACTATATCATCCGCTTCAAAGCCGGCTTTTTCCACGACTTTAATCCCAAATTTTTTAAAAGTCTCATGAGCTTTTATAAGCTGGGAAATTAGTTCATTGGCAGTAGGCGGACGATGCGCTTTATAATCTTTAAACATTTCATCGCGGAAAGTCGGCTCTGGCCGGTCAAAAGCTGCAGCCGAATAATCTGGATTATGCTCCCGCAAAATCTTTAAAAGAATACTGGAAAGCCCATAAACCGCATTGATTGGTTCGCCTTTGGGCGTGGTAAGCGGCGGAAGCGCATGGAATGAACGATGGATCAAAGAATTGGCGTCTATTAAAAGAAATTTTTTCATACCACTTTTATTATACGCTCTTTTTCATTCTGGCCATGCTTAAAATTAATCTGAATCGCATTTTTCGGCAATAATTTTTTTACCCGTTCCGGCCATTCAATTAAAACTAGGGCGTGATGATCTTTAATAATTTTTTTAAACCCTAAATCCAATAACTCTTTCAGCTTATGAATTCTATATAAATCTAAATGACAAGCATGATGATAATGAACAAGTCCGCGCTGCAAAGGAGTAGAAATTTCGTATTTCCGGATAATTAAAAAGGTGGGGCTTGTCACGCGATGCCTTACGCCAAGCGCCTTCATAAATCCCTGAACAAAAGTGGTTTTGCCAGCGCCAAGATCGCCCTTAAGCGCAATAACAGCCGCGCCAAATTTCTGAGTTTTCTTTTTTAAAATTTGCTTTGCAATTTTTACCGCAAATTTTTGAGTTTGGCTTTTAGACTTGCTAATCATATTTAAAATAATTTTATTTCTAATTTCTTTTCTAATTCTAAAATTATATATAAGCTAAGGCCGGCTAAAATTGCCGCGGTCAAAAAATCTGTAAAAATAAATTGGTTGCTTAGCTGATTGCTGATCGGCGCATTTATTGTTTGATTATTCTGCAATTCATTGGTGATTAATTGCTTTCTCGTTATAATTTCTCCGGCCCTCAAACTAGTGCCGCCGGCATAGCCAAGCTTGTCAATCAATGCTCCATTTTTATAAAGAAAAACAGTTTCGCCGTTATTGCTTAAGGGAATTTTAGTTTTTAAATAAGGCAGAACTAATTCTTTTTGCGCGCCAAGTTTACCGCTAAGATTATAAATTTTCCCGGAAAGATTTTTAATGCTCCAGCCGCCAAGCAAAATCGGCTGATTCCCGTCATTGAAAAGTTTTATATATTCCCCGTCCTTATCTCTGCCAACCGGATTCGGCAGAAATTCCTTGATAATCATACAAATAAAAAATATCCCGCGAGCGGGGCATTTGTCTACAATAATCCTCCTTCAGAAACTTTATATCCCAAATGCTTATAGCCATCCGGAGTGACCCGCCGGCCGGCCGGCGTCCGGTCCAGCATGCCTACTGTCATAAGATACGGCTCATAAACTTCTTCAATAATTCCCTGGTCGTCATTGAGCGCCGCTGCTAAAGTCTGTATTCCAACCGGTCCGCCATGGAACTTATCAATAATAATTTTCAAAAGCTGCCGGTCAGTCGGTTCTAATCCCAAATGGTCAATTTCCAGCATCTCTAAAGTTTTTTTAGCGGCATCTCCATTAACTTCCGGCAAATTATTCACCTCAGCATAATCCCTCACCCTGCGGAGCAAGCGGTTAGCTGCCCGCGGAGTAAACCTCGAAGCTTTGGCAATTGCTGAGATTGCTTCATTATCAATTTTCAAACCTAAAAGATTGGCGGAACGCCGGATAATCGCTTCAATATCAGAAACATCATAATAATCCAGCTTAAAAGACGCCCCGAAACGGGAGCGTAGCGGCCCGGAAAGCAAATTTGCCCTCGTAGTTGCGGCAATTAAAGTAAATGGGGGAAGATCAAGCGACAAAGTGCGGGCGCCCGGCCCTTTTCCAACTATTAAATGCAATTTTCGGCTTTCTAATGCCGGGTATAAAACTTCTTCAATCTGCCGATTCAAGCGGTGTGCCTCGTCAATAAACAAAACTTCCCCTTTTTCCAAATTGCTTAAAATTGCTGCAAGGTCGCCCATCTTTTCCAAAGCCGGACCAGAAGTAACTTTAAATCCGGATCCCATTTCTTTAGCCACCAAATGCGCAAGAGTGGTTTTGCCAAGCCCGGCTTGCCCGTAAAACAAAAGATGGTCGCTGGACTCGCCGCGCTTTTTAGCCGCATCCAAAATAACCCGCAAATTTCTTTTTACTTTTTCCTGGCCGACATAATCAGACCAATTGGACGGGCGAAGCGCCAAATCAATGTGACTATCGTCCTCTTTTTTAGTTATATTTGATAATTTTATATCCTTCATAATTGCCCTTGACAGATTAATTTTTTTATGCTATATTACTTTTAGTATTCTATGTTATAGAAAGTTTTGTTCTGTGGGCGGGAATTATCTCTAGATGGATGGCTTGGCTCAGGCGAAGCCACTCCTCAGAGTAATTCTAACCTTTTCTAGAATTTATTTTAGGAAAGTTCCACTTTTTTCCCTTATGGGATCTTTGCCCACAGAACAAAGCTTTTTATATTTCTATTAATCCAGTCACTTTTTCGACCTCTTCTAAAGTGGTAATACCTAAAATTACTTTTAAAATTCCGTCTTGCTGCATGGTAACCATTCCCTGTTCCTCGGCAAAATCCTGGATTTCCATCTCGCCTACCTGCTTATTCATAAGCGCTTCAATATCTTTAGTTACCTGGAGCAATTCATAAATCGCGATTCTTCCCCTAAACCCGATTCCGCCGCAAGCCTTGCAGCCTTTCGGCTTATAAACAGCTGTTTTCTCAAAACCTTTTTTATCCACTCTTTCAGGCAAAGCTTTTAATAATTTTTCAAATTTATTTTTTAAATCCGCGCTGATTTTGTCGGCAGCTTTGCATTTTTCGCACAGCCGCTTAACCAAGCGCTGGGCAATAATCAAATTAAGCGCCGGACCGACGCTATTCGGCTTTACGCCAAGGTCAATCAAACGAGGAATGGCGCCAGATGCCTGATTGGCATGGACCGTAGAAAAAACCAAATGGCCGGTAAGCGCTGCCTGAATGGCAATATTGGCAGTTTCCAAATCCCGCACCTCGCCAATTAAAATAACATCCGGATCCTGCCGCATTAAAGATTTCAAGCCGTTGGAAAAAGTATAATTAGCTTGCGGATCGACTTGAGTCTGCTCAATGCCTTCCAAATGGTATTCAATCGGATCTTCAATGGTAATAATTTTTATATCTGAAGAACTTTTGTGCTTTAAAAAGGCGTAAAGGGTGGTGGTTTTTCCGGAACCGGTCGGGCCGGTATTTAAAATCATTCCGTTCGGCCGCTTCAGTTCCGATTCAATAATTTTCAAATCATCCTTGCGAAGCCCAAGATCTTCCAGGCTGAGATTAATGGCATCCGGATCAAGGACCCGCATCACAATAACTTCCCCGAATTCCGACGGCGCAACTGCCACGCGCATTTCAATTTCTTTTCCGCCAAGCCCGATAGTGAATCTGCCGTCCTGCGCCTGGTCCCGGACATTCAATTTCAGATTGGAAAGCAATTTTATCCGGGAAACAATATGGGAATAAATAGTATTTTTCAGGTCTTTTAAAACATCGTGCAAATCGCCGTCAATCCGATAGCGCAACTTTGCCGCATTTCGTCCGGGCTCAAAATGGACATCAGAAGCCCGGTTGGCAAGCGCGCCTGCTAAAATAATTTCCAGAATTTGGGCGGTGGGAAATTTTTTAAAATCAAAATTCCCGATCTCTCCATTAACCGCTTCAAGATTAACTAATTTTTTAATCAATCCCTCAACCCTCTCTTTATCAACATCAATCCGGCCGGTAATCGGGCCGGTTTTTTTAGCTACGTATTTATAAAAATCCCAAGCCCGCTCAAGGCTGCTTAAAGAAACAACAAAAATTTTTAATTTTAAACCCTTCTTTTCTAATGCCTGAATAAGCTTTTTAACTTTAGGGGAAGAAGAATCCAAAGCAACCAAAACCACTCTGTCGCCCTTTTTTTCAATAGTGGCAACTTGCATTTCTTTTGCCTCTGCTTCCGGAATAAGTTCTAGGGCGTCTGTTTCAATGGGCTGAGTAAGCAGATTAATATAAAGCACTCCTGCCTTAGCCGCGCGGCGTTCCGCATCCCGCTCTTCCGCGGCTTTTTTTTCTTTATCTAAAATACTCTTTAACTTTAAAGAGTCAGCGTCCTGAGCCATTACTTTTAAAATAGAATAATCTCGCTATCTATACAAGCAAAAAGGTGGATATCTATAAATATTATATTTATATTAAATTACTTGACCATTAAACTAAAAAGATATACTCTGAACACTAGTATAAAAATTGATAATTTAATAATAAAGAGGGCTGAATGAATAGAAAAATCTTAGGATTATTTCTTTGTTTAATTATCTGTGAAAATAAAGCGTTCGGCGCTGGCCAAAAAACCAAAGAATTGCCGTTTTATTTCCCGCAAGGAGTCGTAGAATCCGATGATCCTATAAAACAAGTGGTGGAAAATAAGCGCTACTTTAAAGCTGCTGAAAAACATTTCCAATCCGATCCTAATCATACAAGCGCACTTACTAATTCCGGCGACAGCATTATTGTGGAAACTGATCTGGAAAGCACCAGTTCGGCGCTCAATCGCGATCAGCCGACCAAAATGAAACTGGTGCTGGATAATTATGTCAGGGTGGATGGCAAAATCCGGGTTACTTACTTAGACGACCAGCTTTTCATAACTGAACACCAGCTTAAAGTGGTGGCTGACGACTTGGAAGAAACAGCTAAACAAGCTCGGGATTACAACTGCCAATTCTGGCAGCCAATTACCAAGCTCGCCGCGGAAACCCGAAGCGCCAAACTCGGCGTTCCGGAAAATGAACTGGAAAAACTGCTGGATGTCACTATTCCTGGTTATAAAGACGGCATTACGGTCCGCGAATTAAATGGCTTGCCAAGGCCTACTCGCTGCTCAGATTTTGTGCCACGGGAATTGCACCTTGGAGTCAATCCGGAAATTCCGGGCGGAATTTTAGGGGTTGCCTGGCTAAACACCGGAGTAGTTTACTATAATCCGCAAGCGCGGGTAAGAGACTATCTTATGAAAAAACCCATGGTCCTCCAGCACGAAATGGTCCATACCAATATTAATCTTCAAGAACTGCTTCAAGCCCAAGGATTTGATCCGGAACTAATGGCAAGCAGCCAAGAAATGCTCTACCCGGAAAACGAAATTGATCTGCCCGCCCACCATTATTCAATGGTCTTAAGAGATCTTGCCTGGGTCTATTTCGGATTCAATTACGAACAAGCCCTGAAAGAAAGCGTCCGCTGGGACTTTGCGGGAAATCTTTGGGTGGATGAGCAAAAGATGCGCGAGAATTCCGAGAAGTGGCGGAAAATAAAAGCGGAATTGATGCCATTTTTACAAAACGCGGTAATTCCGGAATTTTATTCCGACCCGACTTGGTGGTCGGCAATGAATCAAAAGCTTCAGGATAAAAATTCCGTCTTTCA